>Ga0207678_10000048_pt1 | contig 90920 bp, 96 predicted proteins | sample KBSC63metaG_FD_184319 | JGI IMG/M metagenome (GOLD analysis project Ga0207678, IMG submission 184319) | Corn rhizosphere microbial communities from Kellogg Biological Station, Michigan, USA - KBS C6-3 metaG (SPAdes) (version 2) | ecosystem: Host-associated > Plants > Roots > Rhizosphere > Soil ... | reverse complement strand
TGAGGGCGTATCGGGTGTCGCGTATCGTATCGGGGGTATTAATAAAATACCCCGATACGCGACGCACGCCCCGCGACGCTTCTCCGTGAAATAGCTGTCGCCGCTGCGCTCAAGCAAGAGTTCCCCTAGGGCGTGTACTCATAAATCGAGAGATTGATAAGCAGCGGCTGGTCAACGTCCGTTTTTGCCCCCAGAAGCGGACATTCGTCGGCGCATTGAGCATGTCTGCTTTGTGCCAAAGCCGGAAATCGGATTTGTCGCGTTTCGCGACGTCCGGGTGCGGCGTTAAGGTCTAGCGACGCGCCAGGCGAAACGCATCACGCCGCTTGCACCGCTCCGCGGCAGGCTGCGCTGATACAGCCCACATGGCGGTGGTCCGTTCCGCAGCCGCCGCCAAGCACGTTGATGTGAGGGAAACGGCGGCGGAGGTCAGCATATTGCCCGGCGAGCTCAAGCGGATCGCGCAGAATACCTTCATCGCTCAGTCCAAGGGCAAGGACGGAGGATATCTGTATGGATTGCTGGTATTCGAGCCGGATCGAATCTTCGAGTACGCGGTCGATTGTCCCGATTTCACCGCGGAGGAGGCGCAGCGCTACGGCATCGTCCACGACAAGGACGGCGACGATTGCACCGTGAGTTCGGCGCAAGGCCTGGCGGATGCATATCTCGCCTATCTCAAGAAAGGCCCCAAGCCCCAGCGGCCTCTATGTCTTGCGCTGACGCTCAGGGAATTTCGTAGACTTCCACCTCGTCCGCGAGCCCGCGGAGCGCGCGCTGTTGGAGGACGGCGCTGAGGCCGCTCTCCCGCAGCAATATCGAGGTCTGTGGATAGCCGACCACCGGCGAGGTCGCGAAGATCGAGCGCGACGTTGCCAGGCCCTGCACGCGGGCGGCAAGGTTCACGGTCTGGCCGAAATAGTCTTGGTGGTCGTTGAGCACGACCGCGAGGCAGGGTCCCTCGTGGATGCCGATCTTGAGCAGCAGGTCCTCGCGTGACCGCTCGTCGTTGAGGCGGCGCATCGCCTCGCGCATCCTTAGCGCCGCGGCGACCGCGCGGTCGGGCGTCGGAAACGTCGCCATCACGGCATCGCCGATCGTCTTCACGACCGCGCCGGCCTCGGCCGCCACGATCTCGTTCAGCACTCGGAAATGTGCCTTCACGAGATCGAACGCGACGAGATCGCCGACCCTTTCGTAAAGGTCGGTCGAGCCCTTGAGGTCGGTGAACAGGAACGTGAGGCTGGTGATCTTTAGCCGCTGATCGACGCGGAGCGTGTCGGTGCGGTAGATGTCGCGGAACGTCTGGTTGGTCAGCAGCCGCTTGGCGGTCAGGAACGGCCGGCGCCGGCCGAGGAGGTCGTGCAGCTTGTCTCCGGCGATCCATACTCCCGGCAGCACCCGCAGATCGGTGCGGTTCTCGAGCGCGAGCCGCAGTGGGCCGGGTCGCATTTCCGTGGTGCCGGTGGGCGCGCGCACTTTGTTGAACACCATGGAAAGCGTTTGACGCTCGCGCGTCGGTTCGCCCTTCACGTCGATGAAATGCGCCGCATGGGTCACCGGCTCGAACACGATCACGAATTCTGTCGGCAGTTGCAGGGACAGAAGCGCCCGCTCGCCCGCCGGCAGTTCGATCTGCTCCAGGGTGAGGTCGTCGATCACTTGCTCCAGGGAGTCTCCGGGCAGATCGGCGCCCGAGCTCTCGAAGATCTGACGAAAATACTCGACCGGCGGCAGCGTGTGCGGGTTGTGCGCGGCGATCCGGCGCACTCGCGGATTGATCGTGAAGGTGACCTCGACCATCTCGTCGAGGGTGGGCTCGTAGCCGGCGGCACAGAGGGCGCAGCTGTATTCGCTCCGGTCCACGGTCTTGAGCGTGGCACCGGCCTCCAGCACGCCGCCACAGCCTGGGCACAATACGTTCCAGGAGAGGTCGAAGAGTCCGATCCGGGCGGCGTGCAGGAAGGCGGAAATGACGCGTTCCTCGCCGAGGCCGGCCTTGGCGGCGAAGGCCAGCGCGTTGATCCGGCAGAGCTCGCGGTCCCGTCCGTCCTGCACCAGCCGCTCGATCGCGCTCACGGCCTCGGCATCGGCCGACTTCCGCAAGACCGCAAACAGAGCCTCAGCCTCGCTCATGCTCGAGAGCTTACACCCAAAGGCTAGGCGCCAATATTGCGTCTCATCAGCTGCAGCAACCCCAGCAGCCCGAGGCAGGCCGCCGCGAAGGCGCCCCAGACCCACCAGGGCGCCGCCATGAGTTTGGGCGGCGCCTTCGGCTACCGGTTGCCGCCGGCAGGAACATCGCCGGGCGCTTCTTGTGGGCGTCGCTGTCGGACAAGATCGGGCGGAAGCTCACCTACTTCACCTTCTTCACGCTCGGCTTCATCTGCTATGCCGCGGCCCCGACCCTTGCCACGCTCGGCATGCTCGGCCTATTCGCGGCCGCCTTCTGCCTCATTGCCTCGATGTATGGCGGAGGGTTCGCCACCATCCCTGCCTATCTCGCCGATATCTTCGGCACGCAATATGTGGGCGCCATTCACGGGCGCCTGCTGACCGCCTGGTCGACGGCAGGCATTGTCGGCCCGGTGATCGTGAATTACATGCACGACACCCGCAAAGCCGCAGGCGTCCCCTACAACCAGATCTATCACCCGATCTTCTACGTTCTGGCCGGGCTGCTGGTTGCTGGCTTCATCGCCAATCTGCTCATCAGGCCGTTAGACAAGAAGTGGTTCATGAGCGAGGAGGAGGTGGCGGCGCTGCAGGCCAAGCTGAAAAGCAGGGTCGAGGCCGTGACCTCCGCCCTCGGCAGCGGAGGCTTTGACATCAGGGCTCTGCTCGCCTGGGCCGCCGTCGGCATCCCGCTCGCCTGGGGCATCTGGCTCACCTTGCAAAAGGCATTAGTGTTGTTTCAATGACCAGGGCGGCGGTCAACGGCCTTACAGGCACGAAATTAGCCATCTGTGAAGGCACGCGAGAGCGGCATCTCGAAGCAACTCAAACTTGAAACTTCCGCTTTCAGCGGCAGCTGCGGCGAATAGAGGCACTGGCTTTTAACCGATGGTAAGAACCCTGCCGCGAAAATATTTTTGTTCCGATATTTGTTCGGCGTACACACGCGGCCCGCTCATCAAATCGAAGTCCCTGAAATCATTGGCGCCCCGTAGGGGTTTCGAACCCCTGTTTCCGGCGTGAGAGGCCAGCGTCCTAGGCCACTAGACGAACGGGGCGTCGGGCCGAGCTCAAAGCTATAGCGTGCGCTTCGAAGCTCAATCAAGGCTTATCGATGCGATACCGCTTCGCTGCTTGAGCGCGGCTTATTGCGGTTTCATGTGCACGAGGGCAACGATCTTGCCGGTCTTGAGGTCGATGACCGCGATCTCGGAGCCCGCAGGCGAATTCAGATGGAGCGCGAGCCGGTCGCCATCGAGGGCAAGCGAGGTGACCGTCGCATCCTTAGGAATGGGAAGCTCCGACTCCATGCCTTGCAGCGAGGCCCCTGCCCTACCGCCGCTTTGCCCCCCGCCGGAGGCCTGATAGACGATAGCCGCAAGTACGAAGGCAAAGCCGCCGACGAGCAGAAGCCCCATCACAATCACGGCGATTTTCAGCACCCGCACCTGGCGCGGGGTGAACACCGTCCCCGGCAAGGGAGTATTGTCGGGCTCTCTTGCCACCGCCATCGCTTAAAGACCTCATGCCTCAACCAAACAAAACTCCCGCGCAGGAGCGGTTCACGGCCGAAGCCGACCAGAGCCATGAAGGCCAGAGGCTCGATCGCTTCCTGTCGGAGCGCCTGCCCAACTTGAGCCGCACGCGCGTACAGACCCTCATCCGGCAAGGCCATGCCTTACGCGGCGGCGCGACCATAGAGGACGTGAAATATCGGGTCAAACCGGGCGACCGCTTCGAGCTCACCCTGCCCCCCGCCGTTCCGTCAGAACTCGGTGCGGAGTCCATTCCGCTCGCTATCGTCTACGAGGACGATCAGCTGATCGTCATCGACAAGCCTGCAGGTCTCGTCGTGCATCCAGGCGCAGGCCACGCCACTGGCACGCTCGTCAATGCGCTGATCGCGCATTGCGGCGCCAGCCTCTCAGGAATCGGCGGCGTGGCGAGGCCCGGCATCGTGCATCGCCTCGACAAGGACACGAGCGGGCTCATGGTCATCGCCAAGACCGACCAGGCACATCATGCGCTCGCAGCGCAGTTCGCCGACCATGGCCGAACCGGCGAGCTCGAGCGCGGCTATTTCGCCCTCGTGTGGGGCGCGCCAAACAGACCGCAGGGTGTGATCGATGCGCCGATCGGACGCCATCCAACGAGCCGGACCAAGATGGCCGCGCTCAAAGACAGGGGACGCGAGGCTGTGACCCATTGGCGCGCGGTCGCGACCTTCGGCCGCGGAAAAGAGAAGATCGCCTCTCTGCTCGAATGCACGCTCGAGACCGGGCGCACGCATCAGGTGCGCGTGCATTTGAGCGCGATCGGCCACCCTTTGATCGGCGATTCGCTTTACGGCCCCGGCTTCAAGTCCAAGCTGCGCAAGCTTCCCGAGCCTCTGCGCGGCAAACTTGCCACTTTGGCCCGCCAGGCGCTGCATGCTGCGCATCTTGCTTTCGTGCATCCGGTCAGGGGCACATTACTCAAATTTAATAGTGCGCTTCCTCCCGAGCTCTCCGAGATCGTTGACGATTTCAAGGAACTGTGAATTGCGGACAGGCTTTAATCTCTGTGACAAAGGTTTTATAGAGAGAGGTTCGCCGGGGTGGGGGCAGTTTGGTGGAAAATATGCGGCTCTCAACGGCCGCAGGAGACGGGCTCTCATGGCCGCAAGAAGTTTGCCGAGTGTTGGCGCGCATGGCGGACTGACGCGCTACCTCGAAGAAATCAGACAGTTTCCGATGCTGGAGCCGCAGCAGGAGTACATGCTCGCCAAGAGCTGGCGTGAGCATGGCGACCGCGACGCTGCGCATCAACTCGTCACCTCTCACCTGAGACTCGTGGCGCGCATCGCCATGGGCTATCGCGGCTACGGGCTGCCCATCGGCGAGGTGATCTCCGAAGGCAATGTCGGCTTGATGCAGGCCGTGAAGCGCTTCGATCCAGACAAGGGCTTCAGACTTGCGACCTATGCCATGTGGTGGATCAGGGCGGCGATCCAGGAATACATCCTGCGCTCGTGGAGCCTGGTGAAGATGGGCACCACGGCCGCCCAGAAGAAGCTCTTCTTCAACTTGCGCAAGATCAAGGGCCAGCTCAAGGCGCTCGACGAAGGCGATCTTCGGCCGGACCAGGTGAAGCGCATCGCGACCCAGCTCGGAGTGACCGAGGAGGACGTCGTGTCGATGAACCGGCGGCTTGCCGGCGACTCATCGCTCAATGCGCCGGTGCGCAATGATGCGGAGAGCGGCGAGTGGCAGGACTGGCTGGTCGACGACACCATGGACCAGGAGACGGCGCTAGCCGAGTCTGAAGAGCGCGACATCCGCCGCGAGATGCTAAGCAACGCGCTCAAGGGATTGAACCCGCGCGAGCGCCGCGTGTTCGAGGCGCGCAGGCTGGCCGAGGATCCGCTCACGCTTGAAGAGCTGTCGGCCGAATTCGGCGTGTCCCGCGAGCGCATCCGGCAGATCGAGGTGCGCGCCTTCGAGAAAGTACAGAAGGCAGTGCAGAAGGCCGCGGCCGCTTCGGCGCATACGCCTGAGCCCGCTCCCGCGGGCTAAGTGAACCAGCTCACCTCAAGCGGCGTCGAGATCGCTTATCTCGATGAGGGCAAGGGACCGGCGGTCGTCGTCGGCCATTGCTCGAGCGCCTCGCACAAAGAATGGCTGCCGCTGATAGAAGCGCTGAAGGCCGACTGGCGCGTGCTTGCTCCCGACCTCATCGGCTATGGCAGCTCGGCACCATGGCCGGCCGACAAGCCGTTCAAGGCCGAAGCCGATCTCGACGTGCTGACGGCCATAGCCAAAAAGTCTAGAGGCGCGTTGCACCTTGTCGGTCACTCCTATGGCGCTGCGCTGGCGCTAGAGACGACGCGGCGGCTCGGAAACCGGGTGAAGAGCCTTACTCTTGTCGAACCCGTCTCGTTTCATCTCCTGCGCCAAGAGAGAAGGCCGGAGTGGGGCGAGGTCGAGCAGCTCGGCAAGGCTGTGCTCGGCGGGGTCGCCAACGGCGACGATAGCGCTGCAGCAGCAGCCTTCATGAGCTATTGGCTCGGACGCTGGCGCTGGCGGCTGTCGCCCGAGCGCTTCAAGAGCGCAATCGTCGCGACGATTCCCAAGGTCGCGCTCGAATTCCGGATCATCGTCGAGGCGCCAACTACGCTCAAAGATTACGCATCAGTCACCGTTCCCACGCTTTTGATCAAAGGCAGCAAGACACGCGCGCCCACCCGTGCCGTGGTCGATCTCCTCGGCGAAGCTTTGCCGAATGCGAAGGTCGCGACGCTAAAGGGCGCGGGCCATATGAGCCCGTTCACCCATCCCGCCGAGCTCAACCGGTTGATACTCGATCACCTCGCCACTCAGCGGTAACCTTCACGCCGTCCCCGTCGCCAAGCTCCTCGACGTCGCGCGCGAACAGCTCCTCGAGCTCTTTCGCCTGGGTCATGGCGTTGGCGCGAACCTTCTCAAGATCCGTGTAGTACTGGTAGTCCTCGTAAAGACGCCGCTCGTCGAGCCGCTTGAATGTCTCGACCAAGCGCCTGACCTCCGCCTCTTTGAGGCCGAGGCCGCGCAACAAATCCTTGGTCAATTCGAGTGCAGCAAGGAAGGTCTCGCGCTCGATGATGGTAACGCCGAGATCCATCAGCTTGTGCACATGGGTCCGGTCACGCGCGCGCGCATAGATCGGCAGATCGGGAAAATGCGCGCACACCATTTCCGCTACCCGAAGCGAGCTGTCGACCTTGTCGATGGCGAGCACGAAAGCACGAGCCTTGTCGGCGCCCGCCGCGCGCAAGATATCGAGGCGGCCTGCATCGCCGTAGTAGATTTGCGCGCCGAAGCGCCGCACAAAATCCACCTGCTCGACGCTCGCATCGAGGGCGGTGAAGGGAATCTGCCGGGCGCGAAGGATACGGGCCACGATCTGGCCGAAGCGCCCGAAGCCGGCGATAATCACGTGTTCCTCTCCGCCAGCCGGCGTATCGTATGGCGGCGCCTCGGGACGCAATGCCTCTTCCACCTTGTCGTCGATGAGCAGCAGCAAAGGCGTAGCCGCCATCGAAAACGTCACGGCAAGGATCAGCAGATTGGCCGTGCCCTGCTCGATTACACCCTGCGTTGCCCCGGCGCCAAACAGCACGAAGGCGAACTCGCCGCCTTGACTGAGCACGAGGCCGAGGCGTCTGGCGGCAGCCCTGTCCAACCTCCACCAGCGGCCGAGCAGATAGAGAATGCTCGCCTTCAAAGTGATCAGGACTCCCACGATAGCGATAAGCTGTAGCGGCTCGGCCAGCACCACGCTGAGGTCGATCGACATCCCCACGGCGATGAAGAACACCGCGAGCAGCAGACCTTCGAATGGCGCGATGTCGGCTTCGATCTGGTGGCGGTATTCCGAATCGGCAAGCAGTGCGCCGGCGATGAAGCTGCCCAACGCCGCCGAGAGTCCCACGGCTTCCATGATCAGCGCAACGCCGACCACCGTGAGCAAAGCACTCGCCGTCATCGCCTCGCGCACGCCGGTCGCGGCGACAAAGCGGTAGAGCCGGCTCAACAAAAAGCGGCCCACCACGATCACCCCGAAAATAGTGAGAATGGCAAGAACCGCACTCTTGAAATCCATCGTGGTCTCGGCGTGGCCGAGCGCAAACAACGGAACCAATGCGATCAGCGGAATCGCCGCAAGGTCCTGGAACAGCAGCACCGAGAAGGCGAGCCGGCCGTGGCGCGTGGTGAGCTCATTCTTCTCCTCGAGCACCTGAAGCGCAAAGGCGGTCGAGGACATCGAGAGCGCAAGTCCGATGAACAGCGCTTGAGCCGCGCTGAGCCCGATCGCAATCCCGATTGCGGCAATCACGACAGAGGTGATGACGAGCTGTGCCGCGCCGAGCCCGAAAATCGCCGAGCGCATGGCCCATAGCCGCACCGGGCGAAGCTCGAGTCCGATCACGAAGAGCAGCATCACCACGCCGAACTCCCCGAAATGCAGGAGCTTGCTGACGTCATCCAGCGCGTAGAGCGGACCAAGCACATAGGGTCCAATGATCACGCCGGCAGCGAGATAGCCGAGCACCGCGCCCATGCCGAGCGAGCGGCCGAGCGGCGCAGCGATGGCGGCCGCAGCTAGAAACACTGCTACTTGAATGAGTTGCGCTGTGACCATTTGGCTCGCTTCCCGACTCCCTCACTCGCCTCGGTAGCACGCGAGCCGTTGTCGCACTAGCCAGGCCCCCGATTTGGCCGCAATTGCTCGAGGGCCGGCTTGTCTCTAGGATTGCTGATCGGGGGCCTGACTGCGGCCGCCCCGTGAGGCAATTTGCCCAAGCGCCGCTCCGTAAGGCTATCGCCTAACCCGCGGAGTGGGCTGCCATGGGCACGATCGAGACTTCACCCAAACCGACTTTCCAGGAAGCGCTCGCCGTCTGGGCCAAGATCGGGGTCCTGTCTTTCGGGGGTCCGGCCGGACAGATCGCGCTCATGCATCGTGTCCTCGTCGACGAACGGCGCTGGATCAGCGAGGAGCGCTTTCTGCACGCTCTCAATTTTTGCATGATGCTGCCGGGACCTGAGGCCATGCAGTTTGCCACCTATGTCGGCTGGCGGCTGCACGGCACGACCGGTGGGCTTGTCGCCGGCTTGCTCTTCGTTCTGCCCGGCGCTTTCGTCGTGCTCGCTCTCAGCATTGCTTTTGCGTTCTATGGCCAGGTACCGCTCGTCGAGATCGCGTTCCTTGGCATCAAGGCCGCAGTGCTGATGATCGTCGTAGAAGCGCTTCTCAGGGTCGCACGCCGCGCGCTGCGCGGCCCTTACGATGTCGCGATCGCTGCCGCGGCTTTCATTGCTATCTTTTTCTTTGCAGCCCCCTTCCCGCTCATCATCGCTGGCGCTGCGATGACCGGATTCCTGCTGCCGCACAGGCGCCCCGCCGCACCCAGTCAGCTCGCGGACTCTCCGGTCTCGCTATCGCGCACGCTACGGACCGCGGCGGTGTGGCTAGCGATTTGGATCGTGCCGCTCGTTCTGCTCGCAGTGCTGCTCGGCCGAACCCACGTAACAACGGACATCGCCCTGTTCTTCTCGAAGCTAGCGATCGTGACGTTCGGGGGCGCCTATTCGGTGCTCGCCTATATGGCGCAGCAGGCGGTGGAAACGTATGGCTGGCTGAGCGCGGGCGAGATGCTCGACGGGCTCGGCCTTGCCGAGACGACGCCCGGCCCGCTGATCCTCGTAACCGAGTTCGTCGGCTTTCTTGCCGGCTTCCGGCACGGAGGCGAGCCGAAGCTCGCGCATGGACTGCTCGGCGCAGCGGTCACGCTTTGGGCGACCTTTGCGCCGTGCTTCCTGTGGATCTTTACCGGCGCGCCCTATGTCGAGCGCCTAGGCTCAAACCCTCGCCTTGCTGGGGCGCTTGCCGGCGTCACGGCTGCGGTCGTCGGCGTCATTTTCAATTTGAGTCTCTGGTTCGCGCTCCACGTCCTGTTCGGCGCGGTCACCGCGACATGGCATGGTCCGCTGCGCCTGTGGACGCCTGATCCCGCAAGCCTCAACGTGGAGGCTCTGACGCTATCGATATTTGCCGCCTTGCTTCTGTTCAGCTTGCGCTTCGGCATCGTGAGCGCACTCGCGCTCACCGCGGCGGGTGCGCTCGCCTGGTCGCTCTCTCAGGGCGCGATATAGGCGCCCTCGTGCAAGATCAGCTTGTGTTGACGCGACGGCTAGCGCGGCACCCAGCGATTCACAAACGGCGCGCGCACCCAGGTACCGTACCGGCCGTTATAGACCCGCACGAAGGGCGCAGCGACCCAGGTACCGCCATGCGTATCAACTTCGGCGAACGGCGCACGCACATAGCTGCCATTGCCCGAGCAGAGACCACGACGCCAAGCTTTTCTTGAGCAGTAGTAGACGGGCTGGACGTCCGACGCGTGCGCCGGCTGCGCGACTGTACCAGGTGCTGCTGATGCCGTCGCGGGCAATAGCGCAAGAGCCGCCACCGTCGAAGCTGCTGCGAGACCAAGACCTGCAAATCGCATGGATATTCTCCTTACTGGCTTTGACTGCCGTGTGCCCGACGCGAGCTCGCGTGGAATGTGCCGAGGCTGCCACGCACATGCAAGTGCAAATTAGAGCCAACCTTTGCGTTTGAAATAAATGTAAGGCAACACCGCCGCGAGAACCATCAGGACCAGCGCAAACGGATAGCCGAAGAACCAATCGAGTTCCGGCATGTGATGAAAATTCATGCCGTAGATCGAGGCGAGCAGCGTCGGCGGCAGAAACACGACTGCCGCCACCGAGAAGATCTTGATGATGTCGTTCTGCTGGATGTTGATCATGCCAAGCGTCGCGTCGAGCAAGAAGATGATCTTGCTGGACAGGAAGGTGATCTGATCCATGAGCGAGGCGACATCGCGTGCGGCGGTCCTGATGCGTCCCTGCAGAGGCTTGCCGAGTTTGCGCTCGTTGGCAACATGCACGAGAAAGGTGAGCAGCCGTCCGAGCGAATGAGCGCTCTCGCGCGCCTTCGAGCTGATCTCGCCCTCGCGCCCGATCGCGCGTAACAAGATGTCGAAGCGCCGCTGCCGTGTGGTGACGCCGCCTTTGATTTCGAAGATCGAATGTGACAGTCCCTCGACCTCGGCCTGAATCCGCTCGATGAAATCGGCGAGCCGGTCGACGATGGTTTCAATCAGCCCGATCAGGATCGTGGCGCCATTGTTCAGGTCTGTCTCCGAGCGGTTGCACCGCGCGACGTAAATAGAGAAGGCGCGGGGCTCGGCGTAGCGCACGGTGATGAGGCGTTGTCCGGCGAGAATGAAGGTGACCGGCGTTGCTCGAGGTTCGCCCTGCTCCGGCTGATAAATTAGCGTCGCAGTCATGAAGTAGGCCCCGGCCTCCTGGTAAAGGCGGCTCGAGGCCTCGATCTCCTGCTGCTCCTCGCGGGTCGGCACCTCGACCTTGAGGCCTCTTTCGACCTTCGCCTCCTCCTGCCGGGTAGGGTTTAGGAGATCGATCCAGACTGCCTGCTCGGTGATCTTGGGGCGCCCGGTCTGGCGCTTAAGCTCGCCCGCTCGGGTTTCGTAAACGGTTAGCACGAGACCTCCCCTAGCGTCTGCTGCGGAGCTTGCACCGCCCTTCAGCCGGCAGCGACCTTACACCAGCGCTTTCGCATTGCCACTGAGACAATCAAGCCCCGAAACAAAGGTTTTCGAGATTTCGCTTAGTTCTTCTGCACGATGCAGGCGCCGCCGGCCGACCGCAGCTTGCTGCACAGCGCATCGGCTTCGGTGCGGCTGTCAGCACCGATCTGCACCATGTACATGTAGCCTCGTCCGCGGCTCAAATTGCGCTCGGGCAGAACAAACGGATCCTGGCTCCTGAGCACCGAGGCATAGCGCACCCTGATGCGAGCGAACTCGTCGAGCGCCTTGGCCTTCGAGAATGCAGTCGACACATGCACGCCCCAAGGCCGCCAGGCTCCGCTCGCAGTCAGCGGCTCGGTCTCGTAGACCGCGCGCACCACGAGCGGCGCGAGCTTGCGGCACGACTCTTGGACCTCCTGTCCTTTCGCCTTGAGCGAAGTTGGAAGGTCAGTCTCGGCGAGCTTCCATTCCGCGGCGGCGCGGCCGGTAACGAACTGGACATAGACCTCGGTTTCCCAGGGAAGGCCGCCATTTCCGGCAAGCCACCCCCGCACGCGCTCTTCGCCCGCGTTATAGGCGGCGGCGGCAAGGCCGAAATTCCCGAACTCCCGCAGAAGGTCGGCAAGCAGGCTCGCGGAATGCATGATGGCCGACTTCGGCTCGAACGGATTGTCGAGCCCACGGTCGATGGCCGTGCCCGGCATGAACTGCGCGATCCCTTGTGCTCCCTTCGGGCTTACTGCGCTCGGATTGAAACGGCTCTCGCGCCAGATGAGTCGCACGAACGCCATGGGCGGCAAGCCTCGCGACTCGGCTTGCTGCTGCATGATGGGGCAGACGATGTCGACGAAAGGCTTGGGCCCGGCGGCAACCAGTCCGGCTGCCTTGATCCCCGCTTCGACGCTTGCGACGGCAAGGTTCTCCGCCGCCTGAGAACAAGGCGCGGCAAGCGTGAAAGCTGCAAAGAGACAAGTTGCCGGTAGAACCCGCATCATGCCCCAAATTTCGTCATGCCGCCGGAGTTAGAAGCGAGAAAACAAGAATTCGAAAGTCGGACAAGAAACTCTACAACGGCAAATTCGGTTGCCTCGGCCTCAAGCCTCCCGAGCCTCCGTTCTTCTGCACGAATGCAGGCGCCGCTTGCTCTCAGCTTCGCGCATAATGCATCGGCATCCTCGCGACGGGCGGCTCCGATCCTGGCTGAATATTGCAGCTTCGTACCCAAATGGAGATCGCATTGCGTGACGATGATCGGATCGTAGCTGCCGAGAATGTCGGCATGGTCCTGCTTGACCCGAGAAAATTCCGCGAGGGCCTCCTCTTTGGACAAGGCTGTGGCGATTTGGATGAGGGCTGCGCTGGCGCAGCGGATGAGTCGGCGCTGGTGCTGTCAGGCGTCTGCACGCAAGGCCTTAGCGGACCTTCCTGCTCGACCGTGGCGCCGGCAAAAGCCGGCCCGGCAGTGATTGTCAGGCATAACGATAAAACGACTCCAGCTCTCATGTTCCTAGCATGGAGCGACTGGGGCGCGACGTAAAGTGCTAGTCATTTGGGCCACGCCGCCATCGCCGTTTCAACAATGCGTCTGAGCTCGGCGCGGGTGGCACCGCCCGCCGCCTGCACCGCCATTCCTACGCTCACCGTGGCGATATAGCGGGACAGCGCGGCCGGATCCGCGTCCGCTGGCAGATCCCCTTCCGCCTTGGCCCGCTTGAGCCGCTCGCGGATCAACTTCTCATTGGCGGCACGGCGCTTACAGAGCTCATCCCTGATGCATTTGGCATGATCGCCTGCGCCGGCGATGCCCTGCACGAGCAGGCAGCCCGGAGGGCGAGATTTGTCGGTCAAAGAATCCGCCAAGCCGGTGAGCAGCGCAGCGATGGCATCTCTCGCCTTCGGCCGCGCCAGAACTTCGCGCAAGAACTCGTCGTGCCGCTCCATGTAGCGGTCGAGCGCCTTGCAGAATAGCTCTTCCTTGTTGCCAAACGCGGCATAGAGACTGGGCGGATTGATGCCCATGGCCTCGGTCAGGTCTGAGAGGCTCGCCCCCTCATATCCCTTGCGCCAGAACACATCGAGGGCAAGCTCCAGAGCCTCTTCTCGATCGAAAGCGCGCGGGCGGCCAAGCGTTTGGCGCTTGTTTTGTTTGGGTTTCGTTACAGTCATAGTCCAACCTTTGTAGTGACCGTTATATAAGCCTCTTGACAGCCCGGGTCCAGCATACATATGTACCGGTCACTAAATAATTCCACAAACGGAGATGGACGCATGGCAAAGACCCTTTCAGGAAAAGTTGCTCTCGTCACCGGCGGCTCGCGCGGCATAGGCGCTGCGATCGCCAGGGCTCTCGCTGACGATGGCGCCGACGTCGCCATCAGCTATTCGGCCTCGGCCGACAAGGCCAAGGCGGTGGTCAACGATCTTTTGGCCAAGGGCGTACGCGCCCATGCCTTCAAGGCCGACCAGGCCAAGACCAAGGAAGTGCAGGAGCTTGTGAAATTCGTTGTCGAACGCTTCGGTCGCCTGGATATTCTCGTCAACAATGCCGGCGTGTTTGCCATGGGCCAAGTCCATGACCGCGCCAACAATCTCGATGAGCTCGATCACCTCTTCGCCGTCAATGTCGACGGTGTCGCCGCTGCGGTGCGAACAGCCGCTCCGCTCATGGAGGAAGGCGGCCGCATCATCTCGATCGGCTCGGTCGTGGGCGACTCCACGCCTTGGCCAGGCGCTTCCGACTATTCGGCCACAAAGGGCGCCGTCGCCGCCTATACCCGCGGCTGGGCTCGTGATTTGGGTCCCAAGGGCATCACCGTCAATAATGTCCAGCCGGGTCCCATTGATACCGACATGAACCCGGCGGGTAACGGTGACTTTGCCGGCCTGCAGAAAACGGCGACGGCGCTCGGCCGCTACGGCAAGCCCGAGGAGGTGGCTGCGGCCGTTGCGTTTCTGGCAAGCCCGGCGGCTGCCTATATCACCGGAGCGACGCTGAATGTCGACGGCGGCTTCAACGCGTAAATTCTGAGTGATGTAAGGAAGAACACTACCATGATCGAGAAGAGACCATTCGACGCCCTCGGCAGCGCGGACCACGGCTGGCTCAAGGCGAAGCATCACTTCTCCTTCGCCCGCTATTACGACCCGGAGCGCCTCCGCCACGGGAGCTTGCGTGTGTGGAACGACGATGAGATCGCCCCCAACACGGGCTTTCCCTCCCACCCCCACTCCGACATGGAGATCATCACCTATGTCCGGCAGGGCGCGATCACGCACGAGGACAGCCTCGGGCACAAGGGCCGCACCGAGGCGGGAGACGTGCAGGTGATGAGCGCCGGATCTGGCATCCGCCACGCGGAATATAACCGCGAGTCCGTGCCGACCCGGATCTTCCAAATCTGGATCGAGCCCGAGAAGCAGGGCGGCGAGCCGTCGTGGGGCGCCAAGCCCTTCCCCAAGGCGGACCGGGCTGGCCACTTCGTGCCGCTGGCAAGCGGCTTCGCCGGCGATGACGACGCGCTTCCCATCCGCGCCGAGGCGCGCGTGCTCGGTGCCACGCTCAAGGCCGGCGACAGCGTCGAGTACCAGCTTTCGCCCGACCGTCACGCTTACCTCGTGCCTGCGGTCGGCAGCGTCGACGTGAACGGCGTGCGTATCGACGCGCGCGACGGCGCCGCGATCGCGAACGAGACGGTGCTGAAGGTAAAGGCGCTTGAGGATACCGAGGTCGTCCTGGTGGACGCGGCGTAAGCTCAAGACCATGGAGCAGGCTGGATGTGAAGTTCGTCGAGCGCTTCGAGCCACAAAGCAAAATAAAGAACGGCGGCAAGACCGGCGAGAAAGGCGTCAACCACCAGGTGCCGCCTTTCTTTTGCGAGGATCAATGCCGGCAAGGTGAACGGCAGAAAGATGAACATGAAGGCAATGCTTACGCCGACCATCTCCATCCCATCGCCCATTGGATCTGCGTGCCTGAAGAGAAAGACCGTGAGGAATACGGTGAAGGCTGTTTCGACTAGAGTCGCGAACAGCACGCTAGCGCGAAGCTTCCTGTCGCCAGGACCTGCGGCGTAGCCCTTCTGCAAAGTCCTGGGATCTACTGCGCTCGTCACGGGCGCTATTTTTCGTCTTCGACGGAGGTCTCAGGCCGATCGGAGCCGGGATCGAGCTCCTCGTGCCAAATGCCGTCCGCCGTCTCATATTCGATGCCGACGGTCTCGCCCGGCACCCTTTGCTCCGCGGCAGCAGCCTTGGCGGCAGCAACGGCAGCTTCGTGCGTGGGGAAGGTCTCGGAGAACGTGCCGCGGGCCTTATAGGCCCAGCCATTCTCGTGTTTCACGACCTTGTAAACGACCTTCGCCATCTCGCATCTCCTGCCATCGGTTTGGCCAACCCTCGCATAACAGGCGCCCTCCCGCCAAGGTCCTGCGCCTCATCGTCGGAGCCTCCTTCTTATCCCCGCCTCGTCCCGGGAACCTATGCTTCGCGCTTAGACAAGAAACAAGAGGTTCCGCGCATGGGCAACTTCTACACCGACGCCATCAGGAAGGACGCGCGCTTCGCAAGCCTTCAGCCGATCCACGATCTTGCGCTGCTCGAGCCGGTGACGCGGAGCAAAGTGCTCGCAATCATCGCCGATGCAGCCGCCGCCGGCATCAAGCTCATGCCTACGAGACCTGCCGAAGCCAGGCGCGGCAAACGAGGCTCTATCATCAGAGGGCAACCAAGCTCAAAACTGTGGGCGTGCATCACTATGGGCTCGCTTGCGACCTGGTCAAAGACATCGCCGGCGAGCCCTCGTGGAAAGGCGATTTCGCTTTTCTCGGCAGGCTTGCCAAGAAGCACAAAATGATTTGGGGTGGCGATTGGAGAAGTCCCGGCGCCAGGCACGAATTCGTTGATTCCGTTGCATGTCCAGCGCTGCGCTGTACCGCGGCAGAAGGCGCTGTTCGCCGGAACATGGTATACTGACCCGGACTACGACCCCTACGCCTGACTCGCAGGGCCTAGGAACCCACCTGCCCTTTCGTCGATTATTTCTTGGTCACGTCCTCGGGGAGCGCCATGGCAGAGGACAGCGGGGCTTTTCAAGAGTTCTGGCACCATTATCTGCACGAGCACGCGCATGTCGGCACGCGCGCACTGCATTATGCCGGAACTATCATCGGGCTGTTTGGCACGGTGCTCGCCATTCTAACGTTCAGTCCCGGCCCGGCTTTGACGGGTGTCGCCATCGGCTATCTTCTCGCCTGGACTGGTCATTTTTTCATCGAGAGAAATCGGCCGTGCGCGTTTACCCATCCGCTTTGGTCGTTCGTGAGCAACATGCGCATGCTCCGCTGTTGGATAACTGGCGATCTCGACCCCGAGCTTCGGAGCTCCGGCGTTCCCACCGAGTAGCGTGCGCTGGCGCCTGGCTATGCGTTCACCCGATCCGCTCCCGTTACGAACGGGGTGGTGCGCCCAAGCGCCCTGGCTTTCGTCCGGGAAAGCGTGACTATAATCTATGATCCCTTCGCCTGGGCGATGGGCAAGTCGCAACGACTGAAACGAGGGAGATCCAAGCCATGCGAATTTCAATGCTGCTGCGAGGCGCCTTGGTCGCCTTGATCGCGCTGTTTACCGTTGGTCTGCACGGCGCACGCGCCGACACCGGCGGTGTCACCCTCGTCGTCTTCAAAGGCGGCTGGATCATCGGCGGCTCGGCCGGCCATGGCACGCTCAGCTTCCACGGCCGCCACTATCCGCTTTCGGTCGGCGGCATCGACTACGGCCTGGTGTTCGGCGGTTCGAGGACGGTGCTGCAAGGCCGGGTGCGCAACATCCAACGTCCATCGGACGTTGCCGGCGTCTACGCCGCCGCTGGCGCAGGCCTTGCCATCATCGGCGGCGTCCGCGCGATCGTGCTCACCAACCAGAAGGGCGCCGTTCTCGAGCTCTCGGGCCGGCAGGTCGGGCTGATGGCGAATGCCGACCTGAGCGGACTTGCGATCACGATGCGGTAGCTTTGCGACGCGCTTGGGGAGCGCCGAGACGCTCATGATTCCCCGAGCGCGTCGGGGAACAACGCGGAGGCACCATCCAGGTCGCCGGTGTCGCGATAGGTGAGAGGCTTAGCACGCGAATCCAGCAGCTTGCCGTCGACGACCTTTCCGACCGCCAACGCGTGATCGCCCGCTGGGCATTCGTGCAGGAACCGGCATTCGAAATAGGCCAAGCCGTCTCGCAGCACGGGCAGGCCGATGCGCCCCATCGTCCAATCTCCGTCAGACAAGGCATCGTCGCGGGCCGGATCGCCGAAGCGCGCCGCCAAATCCAGCTGCCCATGCTTCAGTACGTTGACGCTGAAGGTGCCGCCCTCTTTCAGCAGGCGATAGGATGAATGTTGCGGGTTGATGCTCAAGGCGAGGAGCAACGGATCGAACGAGACTTGCATGACCCAGGCGGCGGTGAAGGCGTTGCGCTCCTCGCCATTGGCCACGCCGATCACGTATTTGCGTCAGGGTTTTGAACAAGGCCGCGATGGACTCGCTCATGTTACTTCCTGGTCGAGGTGAGCCAGTCAGCTCAATCTGCCGTAAAAAGAACTAAACGCTTTGTCGTATAACGCTGAACCGGCCCATTCTGTCCTTCACATACAGCTCGGCGCCGGCTTCGGGGAATTTTTCACTATGACTTCCCGCCTGCTCGCCCTCGTCTGCGCCGTGCTCCTGCTGCCTGCTCAAGCCGTGGCCGGAGCCAAGGAGAAGGTCGCGGCGCTTGCTCCGTCAGCGCTGGTGCTCGTGGTGGACGAGAAGGGCAATGCGCTGATCGCCCAGAACGCCGACGCGCCCTTCGTCCCGGCCTCCGTCACCAAGATCGTGACGGCTTGGCTCGCGATGGAGGTGCTGGGCGGCGACTACCGCTTCGAGACAAAGTTTTACCTCGATAAGGACCGGGTGCTGTACGTGCGCGGTGGAGGAGATCCGTTCCTGATCTCAGAGGAGCTGGCGCCGCTCGCGCAGGAGCTCGTCGCCGCGACCGGCAAAGAGCCGATCACGGGCATCGTGCTCGATGCGAGCTACTATCCTTCCGACCTGCGCATCCCGGGCATCGAGGACACCAGCGAGAGCTACGACGCGCTGAATTCGGCGCTTGCCGTGAACTTCAACACGATCGCTGCGGTGCGCAAAGGCAACAGCGTTGTCTCGGCCGAGAAGCAAACCCCGATCACCCCGCTCGCGATCAGCGAGTTCCGAGCGCGGGGGCCTAAGGGGAGCGGCCGCATCAGCCTGAGCAAAAACCCCGCGGTGAGCCTGAAATATGCCGGAGAGCTGATCGCCGCCTTCATCGAGCAGGCCGGGGGCAGCGTGAAGGGAGAGATCACGACCGGGACGGTGCCCGCGGGCCTTGAGCCGGTCTACGTTCACAAGTCGCGCACTCTCTCGCAGATCCTCGTCCAACTGCTCATCGCTTCCAACAACTACATCGCCAACCAGGTCTTCCTGGAGATCGGCGGGACCCTGGGCGGCTCCGTCAGCCTGGAGAAATCGCTCAAGGTCGCGAACGAGATGCTCGCCGCCAACGGCCTCGCTGACGCCATCCATCTCGAAGAGGGCTCTGGCATCAGCCGCAACAACCATTTCACCGCCCGCGGCCTCGCCAAGGTGCTCGAACTCTTCGCGCCCCATGCAAACCTGCTCCACGGCCATGACGGTGGCATGAACAAGACCGGCACGATGTCCGGCGTGAGCACGCTGGCGGGCTATGCCGACACCAAAAGCCACGGACGCGTGCGCTTCGTGATCGCGATGAAGGGCAAGGCCGGCGCGACGCGGTTCCAGCTGCTGAAGGCGATCGAGGCTGGGCTTTAGGCGGAGCGCAGTTCGACCCACGTTCGCCATGCACTTACAAAGTGCGCTTGCAAGCATGCGCGCCCAGAAATGATTACAGGGCGCGATTAAGATGCTCACGAACTATCTTCGCGATCCTTTCTGTTTCCCTGATCGGTTCGTAAGACCATCGTTCTATAGTGCCGGTGAATGGGCGCGTAACCCCGCCGTTTTGCAGCGCCCTGTGGAACTCCTTCAACTTTTTGTACCCGCCGCCAATGCTGAAGACATGAACGGGCTTACCAGTCGCGCAAGCCTCCGAGACCATGGACACGGAGTCACTGGTCACCACGATGGCATCAGCCAACGCAAGAAGCCCCATGTATGGGTTGTCTTCAATTCGGTCCCAAAAAAATAGTGGAACTGATTGAAGGCACTCGCGAAGAATCTTCTCATTTTTCTCCCCGGTCCTGCGAGAGGTGGTGATAGCAAGCGCCCCGCCGCATTCGCACGCCGCAGCGATCAAGAGATCGGCCATGTGATGCATGACTTCGGGCGAGCAATTTTGGCGCTTGTTTGAGCCGCCAACCAGCACGGCGATGAGCGGGCGAGGAAGGTCCAGGAATAGATGCTCGAATTGCTCTGCGGCTTGTGCAAGGCGCTCTCTAGTCACACGGTGCAGTGCTGTTTGAGTCACCAAAACATTTTCACCGCGCAACGTGTCGTGCTGCGGAATGACTACAAGATCGAATTCCGATGGGCTCACATACGGGGTTTGGATGTGGACGGTGAAAGTCCTTCCGCCGTTGGCGCGCCGGACAGCAAGCGCTGGGGCGACGCTGCCGCGACCGCTTGAAATCAAAACATCCGGCCAGGCTTCACATTCGCTAGATATCGTCGAAAGGGAGGTGGGCCAGAATCTCGGCGGCAAGAAGTTGATGGGTGGTCGAGGTCGCTGTACCCGCTTCAGATGACAATGCAATCCAAGCGCCTCGGCAAGCCCAAGACATTGGTTCTCCATACCTGCGAAGCCCTCAGTCAAGGCCCAGCAGGTAAGCGGCTTATTCATACGTCAAGAAGACCAAAGCCGTTTCATTGTCGCCGACCATCGGTGACGTTTGGCTTCGCGAGCGACGGTTTTCTCGTCGATCACCCAGTTCATTTGGATAACTTTGCGGGGGCCTTCAAACGGCAGATGACCGTGATAAGAATGATCGCAACGTTTGAACGCCAGAAGAGTCCCGATGGTGGGTGACACTTCAGCCGCTACATTTTCAATGTCGGTCCCATTGCGAAGGAGGCGTAATCGTCCTCCCTCGTTCTCCCATCGAGGATTCATATAAAGAAGAATCGTAATGATTTTGGTTTCAGAATCGGTGTGTATCTTTCCATCTGAGCTGCGACACCGGCCTCGCACCGTGAACATGGTCGGGCGCCCTTCCAAGTCAATTGAGAATTTGTCTTCTATCGCACTTCTGAACTCGGCGCCGTTCATCTCATCGATGAGTTTCGCAAAATGCGGCCTGATGCCGACGGTGGAGAGAGGGAAGCTTCCGGGTTTTTCAATGACCGGATAATCCACCAACAGGCGATCCTCCCACTCCGGGCGTATAAACTCGGAAACTATCAGGTATTCGAAGGGGTCGGTGTTTAAGTGGGCGGATTGCAAATTGCGCAAGTTAAGCATTGGCAGACCACAGTCACTTTTGGTACTGCTTTGCGATTGCAACATCGAAACGCCCCCTTTTAGTCGCTCTCAGAATCTCGCTTCGCGCTCAAAGCGCCAACGCGTCGTGGTCAATTTACAAGGACGGATTCCCCACGTTTTTCACAGTCTATGGGTGCAATGGCGAAAGTAAGGACAGCGCACTTCCTTCCTCAACCTCACTTAAGTTCCTGCTTTGTCCGCACTTTCCTATGGTATCTTCAAGCGGCGGAGCAAGACTAAGCGGACGTCAAACGGCTTTGCGAAGAGTCAGAGACCCTCATTCACGATCGCGAAGACATTCGCCGAAAAATCAACTGCCCCGATAAATCCTGATATATAGCGAACAGAAACAACGTAGGGTGATCAAATGGCAAGGGGACGCAGGCGCATAGTTCGTCGCGAGTGGACAGCACAGGACGAGAAAGAACTCAAGCGGCACTCGAAGAAGAAGACTCCGGTTACGACAATTTCCAAGGCTCTGAAGCGTACAGTTGGCGCTTTAAGGCAAAAGGCACGTCATCTAGGAATAACAATCGGGCACAGACAACGGACCAAAAAGCGTTCTCGCCGGCGTTGATTTACCGGGACGAGGCCCGCAGGCCCGTTCTCATCGAGCTCGACCTAACCACCGCTCTCGCGAAACGATGACCGCTTTAAGTCAGAAGCGGACATCGGATGCGCTTGCAAACATGTCCGCCTTCAGCCGTTTAGCGGACCTCGATGATACTCATGCGGCTTGCTGATTTGCGTCACAGCACACCCTGCTGATGGCTTCGATATGCCTGTGGTCGGTTCCACAGCAACCGCCGAGAACGTTGATGTGCGGAAAGCGAGCTAGCAAGTCGGCATATTGTTCACCCAGCTCCTGCGGATCGCCCATATCCAACTCAGGCGCATTGTCGAGCTCTGCGTGGCTCCGCCGGGAGGCATTCGCACGCACGCCGCGCAGGCGCTTTACCCAAGGCGAGCCGCTCTCCAGTATGCCGGCGAAATGCGTCGGGTGCGTACAATTGATCATGTAGTAGAGGGGGCCAGCCCCAGTCTCTTCATCGACCGCCTCGATTGCTTCCGACAATTTATGACCGGTTGGAAGGCGTCCGTCTGTTTCGAGCGTGAAGGAGATCACAGACGGCATGTCTGCCGCTTGCGCCGCACGCGCCACTCCGATCCCCTCATTGATATTGGTCATAGTGATCGCTGATACGAAGTCGCAGCCGCAGTCGCGAAACAGGCTGATCTGCCACCCATGATAGACTTCCGCCTCGCCCGGACTCATCAGGCTGCCCGGAGCATAGCCATCCCCACGCGGACCAACGCATCCGCTGATCACCAAAGGAGTACGCTCGGTCGCGTAGGCAGCGCGGATCTCATGCATGAGATCAATGCTCGCGCTGTTGACCTCGGCAAGTCTGTGTCTGTCAAAGCCGATCTTGGCCCCCCATTCTGGATTTGCGCGCCAAGTCGGGCTCTCCAGGATAAATCCGACGCCGCGATCGACGGCCAAAGGAACGTAGCGATCGAAATATGCGCGCAAGGCGCTTCGTCCGCGCTCGCTTTCCAGCAGAACGAAGGCTTCGGCCATGGGGAGATTCCAGCCTTCGTGAAAGATGAGGCAGGTTTCAATTCCTCCGTCGGTGAGGAACTTCCGGCCATCGAGCTGGGGAAGCCGGTGCCGGTATTTCGCGCCTTGAGTCTTTGCCATCTTCTGTCTCCAGGTCCCGTGGTGCGCATTACACCCTCGCGTGGAGTACATGGATCGAGAAGCGATGCGCTTCCAGTAGACCCATGGTGCAGGAGCCCAAAAATGCGAAAGGGCTCGGCGTTCTAACGGGTTAGACGGCAGGAGTATGCGGCCTGGAGGCAGCAACAGAGTGGATCGCCCAGGCCTGCTGGACTCGTGGTACAGTCGCTTACGAATGACCGAAGCTGTCCAAGAGCTTTCACGGCGCAAAGGCACCGACACTCGCGAGCGCATCCTCGACGTGGCGGAAGCCGCCGTCCTGGAGAAAGGCTTTGCCGCCACATCTATCGACGAGCTGGTTGCCGCGGTCAGCATCACCAAGAGCGGGTTTTTCTATCACTTCAGGGATAAGGGCGAACTCGCCAAGGCGTTGCTGGCGCGGTACATCGAGCGCGAGAACGACCTCTTTGACGACCTGTTCAGGCGCGCGGACGAGCTCAATGAAGATCCGCTGCATGGCTTTCTTGTCGGTCTCAAAATGATGTCGGAGATGTTTGCGGACCTGCCTAACGGCCATCCCGGCTGCCTCATCGCGTCCTTCTGCTATCAGGACCGGCTGTTCGACAAAGAGATTCGCCAACTCAACGCGTCGGCAGTCCTTGGCTGGCGGAAACGCTTTCGCGAGCGTCTCGAATTGATCGCGACGCGCTACCCACCCCGCATTCCCGTCGATCTCGACGATGTCGCCGATATGTTATCGGTGATCGCCGACGGCGGAATCATTCTGTCGAGAGCAGTGAATGACAAGGCGACGCTGGCCCGGCAGATGCTGCTATACCGCGACTTCATCCGCACGCTATTCCTTGGGACTTGAGCAGGGGGGAGCTTCGGCGGGCAGGCCTGCCGAGCGAAACAAACTTGAACGCGGGGCAAGTTTGTCAAAGCCAATAAAGGTCGCAGGCTTCATCCCAAGAAGCCGGCTCGAGGCGTTGACCGATGGCGTTTTCGCCTTCGCGATGACGCTGCTCGTCGTCAACATCGAACTGCCGGAAGGATTTCACCCCAAGAGCAATCAGGAGTTTCTAGCGAGGCTTTCGGGCCTCTCCGACACGTTCGTGGCCTATCTCATCACCTTCTTCGTCCTCGTCAGCTTTTGGTTCGGGCGCGCGAAGGAGACCGGAGAACCGGAAATGTCGAGCGCCGCCTATGCTTGGGCTGTGCTTTTGCATCTCCTGTCGGTCACTTTTCTCCCGTTTTCGATGCTCGCGGTTGGCCGGTACGATTTACCCGCGGCCGTCTGGATCTATGGCGCCAACATGATCCTCTTGGCCTTGACGGCTATCGCTATCTCGCTCATCGCCGAACGGGATCGCGGTCGCGCGCGCGTGCAAAACGGACGTGTCGAACTCGGCATCCTGATCGTGTCCGCGGTGCTTTCCATCATCACGAGTCTGTTCGCGCCGGACTCCGCCATGCTTCTCTATCTTCTCAATCTCGCCTCTCCATTCGTGGCGCGAGCCATCTCAACGCTAGCCGGCGCGGAGGCGGGGCTTTAGGCTGAGGGTTACGCGCCGGCCTATATTGCATCGGGTCGCATCTGCAAGACCTCTCACTCTCGGCTAAAGTCGGACAATGGACGTGCTATCACGCTGCGCGCGGCCCGTTGCTGCCGCGCTTCTCGCCCTCTTCGCCGGGCCTGCAGCTGCGCAGACGGCAGACGAAACTCGGATTCCATGCACCGAGGATGCGATGATCGTCTTCGATGCGTCAGGGTCCATGGCCGGCAATACGGTCCAAGGCCTGTTCAGCGACATAACGCGCATCGACGAGGTCCGCAAAGCCTTGGGCCAGGTCCTGCCGGGGATCACGAAGTTCCGCAAGGTCGGGCTCATCACTTACGGCCCCGGGCCCTACGGACAATGCAATGTCGACCTGGCCTTCCCGCCGATCCCGAACGCGGCTGATCGCATCATGAGCGTGGTTAACGCGCTCAATCCGGCCGGCAAGACGCCGCTGGTGGCAGCGGTGAAGCAGGCCGCGGAGGTTCTCGACTACCAAACAGAGAAAGGCGTGGTCGTCCTGGTGACCGACGGTGAGGAAACCTGCGGCGGGGCGCCGTGCGCGCTTGGCCAATGGCTCAAAACGAACAGCCGAGCACTCACTGTGCATGTCATCGGCTATCAACTGAGAGGCTACAGTTGGACGGGCGCGCAGAGCATCCTCGACGTGGAATGTCTCGCCGAGGCAACTGGCGGCCTCTACATCGCGGCGAAGAACCGAGACGACCTGGTGAAGGCGTTCGAGAAGACGCTCGGCTGCCCCATGATGTCGACCGTCGACGCCCCGTTGCGCTAAGCGCGAGCTTCGCACCGTCACGCGTGCTTCAACGCTTCGCCGCGAAAGTGCGCGAGGGCATGTCAAAGAGCCCTTCCCTCAGTTGAGGGGGATGGCGCGCCGAAAAGCGCAAACCTATGGTTCGTGCCTTGCGGCACGCGGGCGCCTCTCGGCGCGCCAATCGCGGCGGTTACGGCACCGGGCCCCGCTTTAGTCCGGCCCGCCACACTCGAACGCGCCGACCTATCCTTCAGCCAGCTCCTGACGGGGACTCCTAGTGGTCCCGGGGGAGCTCCGATACCGCCCGAGCGCTCATGTTGCGTCCATGAGCCCGCAGGCGCCGCACCTCGTCCCGCTCCATGAATGCCTCATGATCGCGCCCTTCAAGTGGACGAGGTGCTACGATGATACGGCAAGTTCAGAGAGCGAGGATAATCTTCGTCCGCCTAGTGCCACAAGCAGACAGCATACTGAGGTTCGTCGGCTTGATTCATCTTGGGGAGGTGCCTTCTCGGCTTCAGGAGGCGTAGTGATGTTTCCCTTAATGGCTGATTCGCTCCTCACGAGGCGAGAAGCAGGCAACAGGCCTAAGCAGCGCAATTCTGTTTGGAACAAACGTCAGCCCAGACGGTTGTAGTTCCCCCAACAAAAAACCCCAAGGAGTAATGCATGACCCGCTATCTAATCAGCGCGGCAGCAGTCGTGCTGCTGTACGCGAGCCCCGTCCTAGCGGCGGATACCATGAAGCCGTCCAGCCCGCCTGGCGGGGCGAATGCGGCCGGCAGCGACACTTCGAGCGGTGCGAAGGAGCAAAGCTCGGCTCCCCCGGGCTCGCCGGCGGAAAGCGATCTTTCAAACAAGTCCTCAACCGGAGCCAGCGGCGATACCTCTACGGGTGCCAAAGAACAGAGTTCCTCACCTCCGGGGTCAGCCGCCGCAACTGGACAGCCTGCTGAGTCCTCGGACGACACTTCCAGTTCGTCATCCGGCACGATGAAGCCAAGCCAGCAGTAATGATGCAGGTAACGCTCCTCTCATGGAACGTGCGCCGCATCGCAGACTTTAGAGGTGACTTGAACCAGTAGGAGAAGACAATGGATTGGAATCGCGTTGAAGGAAATTGGAAGCAGTTAAAAGGCAAGGTGAAAGAGAAGTGGGGCAAGCTCACCGATGACGATCTCACCACGATCAACGGCCGCCGCGATCAGTTAGAAGGCAAAATCCAAGAGCGGTATGGCTATGCCAAAGACCAAGTTCGCAAGGACGTTGATGATTGGTACAACGCACAGCAGTGGTAATCAGGTAGATTCGGACTTGCATGCCCGGTCCCACATGGGACCGGGCTTTTTTGCGCCGATGCCATCAGCAGTGCACATATCGCTAGCTGCGTGGCCGCCTTCGCCAACGACGCTTCAGGCTGAATAGCAGCAAACCGAAGGCTGCAAAAAACACGCCCATCCAGCCATGCTTGTCTTTGAGGGCTCCGCCTTTAGCGTCCTCTCGCCTCCGAAACATTTTCTTCGGCGACTGCCGCCTTTCTTTTGGTGCCAGCGCTCCCTCAAGCTCTTTGTCGGTATGGCTGCCTATAGGTTTGGCCAGGGCACGGAACTTGGCGCTCATCCCCCCTCTGAACTATTGACGGAGGCGATGATGGTCATAGCCACGCGGGTGCTCAAACTAAAAAGCGACAATGGAGATGTGGCAATCCCCATTCGGGTTTTCGCGCCTAAGCAGGAAGATAACGCGGGGCTCGTGCCGATGCCAGAGAGACTGCCCGAAGGTACGCAAGACACGAAGGCAAGTGGGTGGATTCGATGCAGGCCCTCATCATCGCCATAAAGATGATCGGCGCCGATTTGTACTCGAGCTCCTATGATCGTTCGGGAAAGCTGATGTTCGGCGTGACCGGCAGCGGGTACGGCTTCCCGGTCGTGACGACAATGCGCGACCTGCTTCAAGGTGCGCGGGTTAATGTTGGACCCCCTCAGGCCTTTTCGGAAGCATTCCCCTCCACATAAACCTCGCCGCCCATGTCGCGGAACTTGGCGCTCATCTCAGCCATGCCGCGCTCCTTCTCGGCAAGCTTCGCCGCGTAGTCGCGGACCTGCTGCGTGATCTCCATCGAGCAGAATTTCGGGCCGCACATCGAGCAAAAATGGGCGAGCTTGTGCGCCTCTTTGGGCAGCGTCTCGTCGTGGAATGAGCGCGCGGTCTCGGGGTCCAACGAGAGATTGAACTGATCCTCCCAGCGGAAATTGAAGCGCGCGTCGGATAGAGCATTGTCCCGCGCGACCGCGGCAGGGTGGCCCTTGGCGAGGTCGGCCGCGTGTGCGGCAATCTTGTAAGCGATCACGCCTGCCTTCACGTCGTCGCGGTCGGGCAGGCCGAGATGCTCCTTCGGCGTGACGTAGCAAAGCATTGCGGTGCCGAACCAGCCGATCATCGCGGCGCCGATCGCGCTGGTGATGTGGTCGTAGGCCGGTGCGATGTCGGTGACGAGTGGGCCCAGCGTATAGAACGGCGCCTCGCCGCACAGCTCGAGCTGCTTCTCGACGTTGACCTTGATCTTGTGCATCGGGATGTGGCCGGGGCCTTCGATCATCACCTGACAGCCATGATCCCAGGCGACGCGGGTCAGCTCGCCGAGCGTCTCGAGCTCGGCGAATTGGACGCGGTCGTTGGCGTCGGCGACCGAGCCTGGACGCAAGCCGTCGCCGAGCGAGAACGAGACGTCGTAGCGGCGCATGATCTCGCAGATGTCGGCGAAGCGCTCGTAGAGGAAGCTCTCCTTGTGATGGGCAAGGCACCACTTGGCCATGATCGAGCCGCCGCGCGACACGATGCCGGTGACGCGATCAGCAGTGAGATGGATGTAGCCGAGCCGCACGCCGGCATGGATGGTGAAGTAGTCGACGCCCTGCTCGCATTGCTCGATCAGCGTGTCCTTGTAGCATTCCCAGTCGAGCTTGACCGGATCGCCGCCGACCTTCTCCAGCGCCTGGTAGATCGGCACCGTGCCGATCGGCACAGGCGCGTTCCGGATGATCCATTCGCGCGTGGTGTGGATGTTGCGCCCCGTGGAGAGGTCCATCACGGTGTCGGCGCCCCAGCGGATCGCCCACACCATCTTCTCCACCTCCTCCTCGACCGAGCTTGTTACGGCGGAGTTGCCGATATTGGCGTTGATCTTCGTCAGGAAGTTGCGGCCGATGATCATCGGCTCCGATTCGGGGTGATTGATATTGGCGGGGATGATGGCGCGGCCGCGCGCGACTTCGCTCCGCACGAACTCCGGCGTCACGAAAGGCGGGAGTGACGCGCCGAAATTCTCGCCGTCTTTAAGCCGCGCCTCAGCTTCCTCGGCAGCCTGCGCGCGGCCGATATTCTCGCGGTGGGCGATGTAGACCATCTCCTTGGTGATGATCCCTGCCCGCGCTAGTTCGAGCTGCGTGACGGGATGGTCGGAGAGACCGCGGAGCGGCCGCCGCGCGACGGCAAATTCGCGCGAGAGATGGCTCGGCGCCACATTGCCGTTGTCCTCGGGCTTGACTGCCCTACCATGGTAGGCCTGGACGCCGCCGCGCGCCTCGATCCAAGGCGCTCGCAATGAGGGCAGCCCGCGCCTCACGTCGATCTCGACCGCAGGATCGCTGTAAGGCCCCGATGTGTCGTATACGCGGAAGGAGGTGCCGTCGGAGAGGGCGATCTCGCGCAACGGCACGGCAAGATCGTCGTATCCCTCATGTGCGGAATAGACCTTGCGGCTGCCCGGCAATGCGCCGGTCGTGACTTTCGGCGCGGCGACGTCTTTGGCAGAGATCGGCTTGTTCATCGGCATGCTCCAATGGGTCGCGGGACGCCGAGGGGCAAGTTCCTGTCCCTTCGCCGGCATGACCCGGATCAGGTTAAAAGGGTCTCCGCCGGCCTTGAACTCGAAGGCAGCGGACTCTCAGCCCTTTCCTGGGGCTCCCCTCGGACTGAAGCCAGTGTAGACCTCGGGAGCTTCAAGTCAAACGGCCGGCTATTTCTTGCGCCGCTTCCGCTTGGCACCGCCCTCCTCGCGGCATCTTGGTTCCACAGCGCCTCATAACCCATGATGGAAAGGATCGCGCCGAGCACGATCATAAAGGCGGCCCCGGCGACGACACCGGCATGGCTCGCCACGAAGCGATCGCCCATGGTTTGCACCAGGGCGGGGAAGACGAGATTCATCACGCCGCGAAAAGTGGCGAGCCAGCCAAGCGCCGTGATGAGCACCCGCCAGTCGGGCACCCAAAGATCATGGGCATTGACGACGATGAGGCCCGCAAGCAGGGCAAGAACGCCGGTGATGAAGATCAGCGCGTGATGAACTCCTTCATCAGGCTCGAATAGGACTCTCCCTCGACGAACATCCCCGCGGTCATGCCGATGCCGATGACGAGCATCAACGGGCCCATCAGCCGCGCGATATATCTCGATGTGTCCATTTTTTCCTCCCAAAGCCGCCCGCCAACGCCAAGCAGCGCGCCCGCCCTCCAGTTCTGAAGGCGGGATCTTCGTCCCCTTGCCGCACCAGGATGAATTTTCGACCAGACCTAAGGGCGTCTATTCTTAGTGGGGCATTTCGCCCCGGCGCCCTCGAACCGGCGAATGTTATGCCGAACCGATTGGAACGCAAGTCGTTAGGGGAGCGTGCGAGACTTTTTGGAAATGGCGGGAAGACTTGCAAACCAAGGCGCTGAGGTGGCAGCCGGCAAATCGCTTCAGAGACAAGGGAATTCTTGCTCCTGAAACGTATCCAGTTTAAGCCTCGTCATCTTTCTGCCGTGCTTCACCTTGATTTGCGGGGCTAACAGCCCCTGAGGAGGCCGGTTCTTCCCCGCCCCAACCGAGGTAGACAAAGACGTGAATCAGGACGTTTCGACTGACACGCCCACACGCGCGAAAAGCGCAGCCGTCTCATATCGCTGGATCGCGCTCGCCGTGCTGCTCGCAGTCACCATCGGCGGGGTGCTTCTATATTGGCACTATGCTGCGATCTATCCTTCGACCGACAACGCCTATACCGGGGCGAATGTCGTGCGCGTGGCCTCGCAAGTCTCAGGGCCGGTGATCCAAGTCTATGTCGAAGACGACGAGAGGGTCGCCTCCCGCGATCCGTTGTTCGATATCGATCCCACGCTATACGATGCTGCGCTGCGCAACGCGCGCGCCCAGTTCGACGCCGCCGCCAATGCCGCCGGCACCGCGGCCGACGCGTTGAAAGCCGCGGCGCAGAAATTGGAGGACAAGCGCGTCGCGTTCGAGGATGCGCTTTCGAAATATCGCGACGCCAAGGACGCACAGAAGAAGGGCGGTGCGGCGCCGGACCAACTCACCACGGCGCTCAAAGGCTGGCATGATGCGTTGCAAGCCTTCAACGACGCGGAAAGCGAATTCGCCAAGGCGCAAGATGCCAAGCTCACCGTGACGACGCCCACCACCCAGCTCAGGGGCGCCGCGGCCCAGCTCGACAAAGCCACCCATGATCGCGTGCAAACCCACGTCACTACGCCGGGAGACGGGTGGGTGTCGAATATCAGCATACGCCCCGGCTCGGTCGTACAGGCCGGCACGCCCGCCTTCGCTCTGGTCGAGGATGGAAATTGGTGGGTCGACGCCAACTTCAAAGAGACCGATCTCGGCCGCATCAGGCCCGGGCAGAAGGCGACCATCAAGATCGACATGTACCCTGGCGTAACGTTCGACGGCACGGTCGAAAGCATCAGCCCCGGCTCGGGCGCGACGTTCTCGGTCCTGCCGCCCGAGAACGCCACCGGAAACTGGGTCAAGGTCACCCAGCGCTTTCCGGTGCGGATCAGGATAGCGACCCCGCCTGACCCGAACCGGCCGCTTCGCGCGGGCGCAAGCGCCACTGTGACCATCGACACCACATCCACGCCGCAAGATCAGAAATGAGTCTGGAGCAGGGCGCGAAAAAGAAGGGGCGCAAGCGCAAGCCCCCTTCCAAACCACCGCGGATCATCGAGACGGCGCCTCCTCCGCCACATCACCCCGAGCAACGCCCGCCGATCCCCCTCGTCATCGCCGTGGTGATGACCGCGGTGCTCGAGGTGCTCGACATCACCATCGTCAACGTCGCGCTCCCGCACATGCTCGGCGCGTTCGGCGCGACCTCGGATCAGATCACCTGGGTGCTCACGTCATACATCGTCTCTGCCGCGGTGGTGATGCCGCTTACCGGCTATCTTTCGACCTGGCTCGGGCGGAGGCGGCTGCTCCTTGGCGCCATCACCGGCTTCGTCATTTCGTCGGCGCTGTGCGGCATGGCTTGGAACCTGGAGACCATGGTGGCCTTCCGCCTCGCCCAGGGCATATTCGGCGCGCCACTCGTGCCGTTGAGTCAGGCGATCCTGCTCGACGTGTTCCCGCGCGAGCGGCACGGCCAGGCGCTGGCCATCTTCGGCCTGGGCATCATGGTGGCGCCAGTGTTCGGGCCTGTGCTCGGAGGATGGCTCACCGAGACCTATTCGTGGCGGACCGTGTTCTACATCAACGTCCCCCTCGGGCTCCTTGCGCTGCTGCTGTCCGTCGGATACTTGCCGCAGCGGGCGGTCAGGGACATCAAGACCGATTGGATCGGCATGGGACTTCTCGTGCTCGCCGTGGGCGCGCTGCAATTCGTGCTCGATCAGGGCCAGATGCGCGACTGGTTCAATTCCAAGTCGATCCTCGTCGGAACCATCATCGCGGTGTTCGGCAGCGCCGCCTTCTTCCTCAGAGGCTGGAATAAGCCCGACAACATCATCGACCTGTCGTTGTTGAAGGACCGCAATTTCGTCATGGGCACCCTTGCCATCACCGCCTATGGCATCAGCTTGTTCGGCTGGATGGCGCTCATGCCGCTATTCAGCCAAAGCCTGCTCGGCTATCCGCCATCGACCGCAGGAACTCTGTTCATTCCGAGGGCGCTGGTCAGCGCATTCACGCTCGCCATCACCGGCAGCATCCTCATTCGCATCTTCGATGCCCGCTATCTCGTCGCCGCGGGACTCGTGCTGACGGCGCTCGGAAGCATGCTCATGGCCCGTTATTCGATGATGGTGGACTACTGGGCGATCGCCACACCTGGCATTTGGGGGGGAATCGGAACGGGTCTGTTCTTCGTACCGCTGACCGCCGCGGCCTTCGCCAGCATCCCGAAGGCGCAATATGACGAGGCCTCAGGCGTTTATGCCCTGATGCGCGGCATCGGCGGCTCGGCCGGTATTGCCGTGGTGAGCTCGCTGTTCGTGCGGCAGACGCAAATCCACTGGGCCGAGCTCACCAGTCACGTCACGCCTTACAATCGCGATCTTGCGATCTATCTCGGCCAGCACGGCCTCACTCCGTACTCGCCCCAGGCAGCCCCGCTCGTCACCCTCGAGATCGCCCAGCAAGCGCAGATCCTCGCCTTCGACGACCTCTTCTGGTTCATCGGCCTCGTCACGCTGGCCATCATTCCTCTGATCTTCTTCATGAAAAAGCCAGAGAACGTCGAGCTCGTACCGGCTCACTAGAGGCCGGTGCGACTGCCCTTTCGCTTGTTGGGGAAAATGGGATTGGGCCCGGGCATCGCGCCCGGAACCCGATGCAGAATCTTTCAAACTTACCAGCAGGCCTTGGCGCCAGAGGTGCAGACGTAAGACGACACGACGCCCTGCCAGCAGACCGTGTAGGACTTCGAGGTCACGATGTCTGGCTTGTACATCATGTTCTCGCTGACGCTGCCGCGCCAATAAGGCTCGGGAGCTGCGCGCATCGCGCTCAAGGTTACGGCACCGAGTTTCTTCTCCGCCTTATACTGTTTGACGTATTCGTCCAGCGCGAGTTGGGCTCGACTGACGGCGGTCTCCTTGTCGAATCCGTCGGCCGTGCCCGACAGGCCGACGCAGGCCGCCTGTGCTGGAGCGCCTAGAGCAAAGCAGAAACCCGCTGCGATCAATGCCAGCGCTGAGCCGCGCCAATACGACTTCATCGGAACGCCTCCATCACCGATTGCCAAGATACGGTAAGGATAATACTGGCCATGGGTGCTTGGCAGTACCTTTGCTGCAGTGCAGAGAGGATGGCCTAAAGCTGTAGCCTTTGTGCAACAGTTATCCGCCGATTTGAAACGGGCAAAAACGTGGCGACGCCTCAACAGGGCTGACAATCCGGCTCTTCGACGGAATAAGAAAGCGTTATGGCCTCAAGCCTGGTTCTCGTCACAGGAGCATCAAGCGGGATCGGTGCTTCGACGGCGCGGCGCTTTGGCGCAAGCGGCGCCCGCATCCTACTGCTCGCCCGCAACGAGGAACGTCTGGACGAGGTGGCGAATGCGATTCGTAAAGCGGGCGGAAGCGCGGTTTCATACCCCATCGATCTTGCCGACGCCGGCGCCATCGCCGAGCTGAGCGCGAAGATCGAGCGGGAGGCCGGCACGCCCGATGTCCTCATCAACAATGCCGGCGCCGGCCGCTGGCTCCCTGTAGCCGAGACCACTTCCGAACAGGCGCTTTCGATGATCGAAGTCCCGTATCTCGCCGCCTTCAACCTCACGTGCGCTTTCCTGCCGAAGATGATTGCGCGCCACAGCGGAGCCATTGCTTGCGTGACCTCTCCCGCCTCTTACGTGGCGTGGCCCGGCGCAGGGGCATATGCCGCTGCGCGCCACGCGCTTGCGGGGTTCACAGAGTCGCTCCGCGCTGACCTCAAGGGCACTGGGATCTCAGTCACGCTCGTGGTGCTCGGCCTGGTCGAAAGTCCCTATTGGGAGCACAATCCGGGAAGCCGCGAACGTGCGCCTGTCATGAATCCGCTGATCATGCGGCCGCTTACGTCCGACGAGGCGGCCGAGGCGATTTTCTCGGGCGTCAAGAGGCGTAAACGCGAAGTGGTGAAGCCCGCGATCTTTCGCGCCTTGTTCCTCCTCAATGCGATCGCGCCGCGGCTCGTGGCGAGCCAGCTCCGCCGCGCCATGCCGAAACGACCTGCCTGAAAGGAGAAGCAGGACCCGGTATTCCCGGCGGCGATTTCGCGTAGAATGCGCGTTCGACAGCAAAGTTGAGGTGGCGGCTACGAAGATGTGACGGGGGCTTTTTTTGACGAAGTCGGCTGTCCTCTCTGCAATCTCAATTCTGACAATTGCGGCGGGCTTCGCGATTTGCTCGGGCGCACTTAACGCGGGTGGGCTTGTGATCAACTCATTCACCGCAGTGCCGGACTGCGTCTTTCCAGATCCGCGTCGTCACATTCTGTCCTTTCGTGTCTCAGGCGGCATCGTGCGTGTGCGCCTTTACGCCATCCACCGCGGTGGCCGGTTGCGCGAATTTTACAGTCAGCCCGCGAGCGGTCCATCAATGGCCGCTAGCGGCGTGCAGGACTTAGGCGCTGCATCAGATATCGAATCCTATCTCCTGCGGGTGACGGGCGAAGGCGGGGCAGAAATTAGGCGCGTGCTCTTCTTCCGTTACCGACACTCCGCCTTCGATCTGATCCCGCCAGCATTTCACACGCGGGTCACGAGCGGAGCCGGTACATTGGCGCGTTATCAATCTCACGCGACGATCTTGAACGTCGATTTGGTAAGCTGTTCGTTCAAGTTCGACGGGCGGATTGGCGGCACGTCCGGCAGGACTGGCCGCGCTGCCATTGTGACGGAAACCGACCCCGACACAGTTCAATGTGACATCAGATGGCGCAGCGTGCGCCAGGCAAATGCGGCCGGCACGGTCGAGTGGACAGCATGGGTGACGGACCGTTGCACGCAGGGACGCATAACGAGAACAGCTCGGGTCAACGAGATCCGTTGAAAAAGAGATCATCCCAGGATGTTGCAAATAACTCCCGCCTGTGGCCCTTCGCCACGGCGACAACACGTATCGCCTTAGGCTTGAACGGCGCTCCATGACGCTGCTGCAAGCTATCATCCTCGGGGTGGTCGAGGGGTTCACCGAGTTCCTGCCGATTTCCTCGACCGGACATTTGATCCTGGCGAGCCGGCTCTTGGGTCTCGAGCAGACCGAATTCCAGAAGAGCTTCGAGATCACGATTCAGCTCGGCGCTATCGCCTCGGTGGTCCTCCTCTATTGGCGGAAATTCCTAGACATCCCCGTTCTTGCCCGCGTGATCACGGCCTTCATGCCGACCGGCATTATCGGTTTTGCTCTTTATCACGTGGTGAAAACCTATTTGCTCGGTAGCGACGCCATCGTGCTCTGGTCCCTCGGCCTTGGGGGTGTCGTGCTGATCGTCTTCGAGCTCCTGCACAAAGAGGCCGATGACGCGGTCGCCGATGTCAACGCGATCTCCTATAAGCAGGCGGCGCTCATCGGCCTGTTCCAGTCCATCTCCATGATCCCGGGCGTGTCGCGCGCCGGAGCAACTATCGTCGGCGGCCTCATTCTGGGCCTGTCGCGGAGCACTATCGTGGAATTCTCTTTCCTGCTCGCGGTGCCCACCATGCTCGCCGCCACGCTGTACGACCTCTACAAGAATGCTGCTACTTTTGCGCCGCAGGAATTCGGAGTTTTGGCGGCAGGCTTCATCGCCTCGTTCCTTGTCGCCATTGTCGCCGTGAAATTCCTGCTCGCCTACGTCCGCACCAACACCTTCATTCCGTTCGGCATCTATCGCATCCTCGTCGCGCTCGCCTTCGCCTTTCTCTAAGAGGAGATCGAGCGGCGTGCTCACGGATAGGCGATTTCGGCGCCGGAGCGCTATTCCTGAACAATTGCGAAATGAAGCCTTCAGGCAGAGTTCAAGTCAGCTGCGCGATGCTGCTCTTGCCGGGAAATTGGTCCCAGCACAGAACCAGGAGCAAGCATCATGTCACGCAAATCCCGCATAACGATTTCAGGCAACCTCTTTCTATTGGCGGCGGCCGCAACCGCCCTTTTTGCCGAACACGCTGCGGCTGGCAATCAGTCCATACAAGGGCCGCTCACGACCGGCCCTTGCTTAGCTACGTTCAGCAAGCCTCCGGTCACGATCTTCGGGCTCGGGCGCATTTAAGTCTCCTCCAAACGCGCAATTCGACTTTTGGATATCGGACTCCGACACCGAATGCCCAGCCAAGAACGTCAAGGTGACGTGGCTTTACCAAATCGCCGATAAAACCACGAAGGTGAGCGTCAAGACGGTGCTTGGTTCGACCACTTTACCGCAGGTCTTTCAAAACACTCAACTGCACAGCAACGGGACCCAACACCTACCGCAAGGACGCAAGCGCAACGATAATCCCTTCCTCGTCGGGCCCAAGTTACAGCATCAAGGGCAGCGCGAGCGCATCGATCGGGCCGGTCGCTCCTTAACTTGCGTGTCGCATGGATGTTGGACCTCAGGAGGCGAGTTTGAGCGCTTGGCGGCAAGCGGTGGAGCCCGTATACGGAAGCTCGGCGGAGGCGCCGAACTTTTTGAGCAGCCGCTTCATGTATTTGCGGAAGCGGTAATGCTGGATCTCGAATCTGTGCCAGGGCGTGTCCTTCCACTTGAGGCCATGCCCGATATCGGGGGTGGTGCGTGCCTTGAGCGCCTTGAACCATGAGGCGCGCTTCGGATGGCGCGCCTTGGCCACGATGAAGCTTGCGATCAGCCGCGCCTGGTAATCCGCAAGCTGCCACACGCCGCCCTCCGCCGGCTCGAACAACCCGACGACGAAAAGATCGTCGAGCTCGCGATGGAAGCTATGGATGAACAGCTTGGAGCGGCCCTTCTCGTCGAGAATATAGGACGGGTCCATGAACGGGAAGCTCACCCTGAAGCCGGTCGCCCATACGAGAAGGTCGATCTCCTCCTCGCTTCCATCGGTGAAGATGACGCGCTTCCCGTCAAAGCGCTCGATGCCGGGCTTGGTCACGATGCGGCCGTGCACGATGTGATCGAGATAGACGGTGCAGGCAGTGGGATGCGCCTCGAACAGCTTGTGGTCCGGCGCAGGCAATCCGTAGCGCCAATGCGAGCCGACCACGATCCTCAATCCCCACCAGTAGAGCTTGCGCATCACGGCGCGCGGCACCGGCCAGCGGCTGGTGAGGTCGACGAAAGTGTCCGTCGGTTTGCCGATCACGATCTTGGGAAAAAAGTAGTAGCTACGGCGCATCGAATGCACCGCGCGCACGGCGTCGGAGGCTGCATCATCGAGAATGTCGACGGCTGAGTTACCGGCTCCCACCACTAGCACGCGCTTGCCCTTGAGCTGCTCTTTCGACTTCACGTCGTGGGAATGAAGAGCCTCTCCTGCGAACTCGCCGGGATAGGTTGGAACATTGGGCTGCCAGTGATGGCCGTTGGCGACGATGAGCCCGGCATAAGGGCGCGGCGCGCTCTCGCCTTCGATGGTGATGCGCCAGCCTTTGTCCGAGTGCTCGGCGCGCGTTACGCGCTTGTTGAAGCTGATCAGGGGATAGAGTCCAAACTCTTTGGCATAGGCACGCAGATAGTCCTGTGCCTGCGCCCGGCTCAAATAATGTGGCCACTCTTCCGGCATCTGGAAATCGGGATAGCGCGAGAGCTTCTTCGAGGAGTTGAGGAAGGTCGAGCCATAGACAACGTGCAGGCTTTCGGGATTCCAGATGCCGCCGACATCGGACAGCGCCTCGAAGCAATCGAAGGGGATGCCGCGTTCGGCAAAGGTCTTGGCGACCGCCAAGCCGCAGGCCCCTGCGCCGATGATACAATAACGCTCGACCATCCCTCTCCTTGCCCGCCATGCCTCAGCCAGACCTAAGCACCCCAGGATGGCGAGTTCAACCCACTCGGAACCGCTTCCTAGCCTGTTTCGACCGTGTCAAATCGCGGCTGGCGCAAGCATAAATCCGGGTGTCCCTAAGCGGCGGGAGCCCTTTATTTACCGACGCTTTCCTTTATGGTCTGACGCCCCAAAGGGCGTTCGGGGGAATTCATGGACATCAAGCGTGATGTCGCGATCAAGAGCTGGGACGGAACCTGGACCTATCACCCCAAGGTGATAGCCGCGCCAGAGAGCGCCGAAGACCTGGTTGAGATCCTGACCGACGAGGTGCGCTTCCCCTCGCCCGTCCGCCCCGCCGGCTCGATGCATTCCACCGCACGCATGAACGGCGACGACGGCGGCACCATAGTCGACATGACCAAGATGAACCGCATCCTCCACTTCACCGATGACACGGTGACTGTCGAGGCGGGCGCAACCTATATCGTGGTGTCCGATGCGCTGAAGGATCGCGGGCTTCAATTTCATGTCACGACCGAGATCGGCAACGTCACCTTGGGCGCCATGGCGACCGCCGCCACCAAGGACAGCTCCTTCCCCGGAGGCTTCGGCCAAGTCAGCTCCTACGTCACCGCGGTGCGGCTGGTCACACCGCAGGGCAAGCTCCGCGAAATCAACGAGCGCGACAACCCGGAGGAGATGCAGATCATCCGCTCGAGCTACGGACTGATGGGCATCGTGTACGAGGTGACTATCAGGGTGAGGCCGACGACGGCGCTCTCGGTGCGCCACTATTCGCTCTCCCTCGACAATTTCCGGCGCTACTACCCGATCTACAAAGCGCGCGGATTCGCCGTGATGTATTACATCTTCCCCTACGTGAAGCGCGTACTGGTCGAGCTGCGCAAGGACAATCCCGAGGCGAAGCCGAGCTCGCGCTACCGCTGGGTCTACCGCAACCGCTTCTGGCGCAAATATGGGCCTGCCGTCACGCTATGGATCGAAAGGACGACAAGTAATCGCCAGTTGCGCGCGCTCGCCGACAAGCTGCACTTCTTCCTGCTGCGCCAGGCGCTCGTTTTCATCGTGCGCAGCGACTCTACCTGGCCGCACGCCCAGATCATCAACTACAAACGCGATCCCGGGCCGAACAAATATCTGTTCAGCATGTGGTCGTTTCGCGAGGGCGGCTTCTTCGACGTTCTCGACGAATATTGCAATTTCTGCATCGCCTTTGAGGCAAAGACCGGCTACCGCTGCAACCTGCCGACCGTCGGCTATGCCATCGGGCGCGACGTCGAGGCCCTGCTCTCCTATAGCTGGGAGGGGGCGACGCTGAGCATCGACCCAGCTTCGACCGGCGGGCCTGAGTGGGAAGAGTTCCTGCACCACTACAACGAGTTTTGCAGCGAGCGGCGCGGCGTACCTCTGTTCAACCAGACTCCATTCCTGACGCGCGAGCAGGCGCGTCGCGCCTTTGGCGTGAGGCTTCAGCAATTCGCTGCGCGGCGCAAAGCGACCGACCCCAACGACCGAATGCTGGATTCTTATTTTCGCGAGCTGTTGAGCTAACCCTCAACCAAAATCGAATCTTTCGCCAACTACCGCTGCATTGTTTTGGTGAACCAGCGGATGAGCGGGAACGAGATGGCGCGGGGCAATGAGCGCACGGTCTTCAAGAAGCCTTCGACCTGCGGCGGGAAGGCGATTTCGTAGGGTTTGCGCGACAGCTTCTCCAAAGTCTTGCGCGCGCAACGTTCTTTGCTCATGACGTAGAGCTTCTTCTTCGGGTCGTAGGAGGCATTGAGCGGCGTATCGACGAAGCCCGGATTGATGATGGTCACGGCGACGCCGGTCCCTTCCAACTCGAGTTTAAGACTCTCTGCGAGATTGATCACCGCAGCCTTGCTCGCGCCGTAGCTCCCGTTTTCGGGCCAGCCAGTATAGCCGAACAGCGATCCCATGATGGCGATATGTCCCGAACTGCGCGCGAGCATCTTGGGCAGCACGACGGCGACGGCGTTGATCACGCCGTCCACGTTGAGGGCCATGGTGCGGTGGAAGCCGTCGAGGTCAATATTGCGGATATCGAACGGGACATACATGCCGGCGCCCAGCAATGCCAGATCGATCGGCCCCAACGCGCTCTCGATCTTAGACACTGACGTTTTCAGCTCATCTGGCTTCAGCACATCGGCAGGAAAAGGCTTGATGCGCTCGCTGGAGGCGGCGAGCTGATCAAGCTTCTCGCTTGGACGCGCGGTGGCCGCGATGGCGACACCCGCCGCCGCGAGCCGCCGCGCGATTTCACCGCAGATCGCGCCTGACGCTCCGGTAATCCACGCCACCTTCCAGGGATATTGACCCGCCACGCCTCACCTCTCTGCTGTCATTCCCGCGAAAGCGGAATCCAGTAACCACTGACCTCAGCTAAAACGCACGCCCGAGGATACTGGATTGCCCGGTCAAGCCGGGCAATGACAAGAGAAGAATGAAGGCCGATGCAAGACGACAACCCTAATCGACGAAGGGATCATGCACGAGGATGGTGTCCTCGCGCTTTGGACTGGTCGAAAGCAGCGCCACCGGCGCTCCGATCAGCTCCTCGAGACGCCGCACGTATTTGATGCATTGTGCAGGAAGGTCGGCCCAGGAGCGGGCGCCCCGTGTCGACTCCGTCCACCCCTCCATCGTTTCGTAGACCGGCTCGACTCGAGCTTGCGCCCCTTGCGCCGCAGGCAAATGGTCGAGCGGCAAGCCGTCGAGCCGATACCCTACGCAGATCTTGAGCTCAGGCAGTTGATCGAGCACGTCGAGCTTGGTCAGCGCGATCCCGTTGATACCGCCAACCTTGCGCGTCTGGCGCACTAGGCATGCATCGAACCAGCCGCAGCGCCGTGGCCGTCCCGTCACCGTGCCGAACTCCGCGCCGCGCTCGCCGAGCAGTTTGCCGGTCTCGTCCGTGAGCTCGGTGGGGAAAGGCCCCTCCCCCACCCGTGTCGTGTAGGCCTTGGTGATGCCGAGCACGTAATTGATCGCGCCAGGCCCGAGGCCAGAGCCGGTAGCAGCCTGCGCCGCCACGGTATTCGATGAGGTGACGAAGGGATAGGTGCCGTGATCGATGTCGAGCAGCGCCCCCTGCGCGCCCTCGAACAAGATGCGCTTGCCCTGGCGGCGCTTGGCATCGAGCAGAGCCCAAACTGTATCGACGTAAGGCAGGACCTTGGGCGCAATGGCGGTGAGCTCGTCGCACAGCGTATCGGCGCTGATCTCAGGCTGGCCAAGCCCGCGGCGGAGCGGATTATGATGGCTGAGGATGCGCTCGATCTTGGGCTTGAGACTTGGCAGATCCTGCAAGTCCATCACGCGCACGGCGCGCCGTCCCACCTTATCCTCATATGCCGGCCCGATGCCCCGCTTGGTCGTACCGATGCGTCCAGCGCCAGCCTCAGCCTCGCGAAGCGCGTCGAGCTCGCGGTGCAGCGGCAGGATCAGAGTGGCGTTCTCGGCGATGCGAAGATTGTTGCGGCTGATCTTCACGCCGAGCTTCTCGATCTTGGCGATCTCATCGGCGAGCGCCCAGGGATCGATCACGACGCCGTTGCCGATCACCGACAGCTTGCCCTTACGCACCACGCCCGACGGAAGTAGCGAGAGCTTGTAGGTGGTGCCGTCGACCACCAGCGTGTGGCCGGCATTGTGGCCGCCCTGGAAGCGCACCACGATGTCGGCGCGCTCGGACAGCCAATCGACGATCTTGCCCTTGCCTTCATCGCCCCACTGGGAGCCGACGACCACGACATTGGCCACTAAAGTTGTCTCCTAAAGTCTTGAAAGGAATCGCGGAAACGGCCCCGCGGGAGAGCGGGGCCGTGTGACCTTATAGCGCGGGCGCGCGTAGGATGCGAGCATGCTCGTCAGTCCGTTCCGGCGAGCCGGTTCAAGCCTTCCGCGGCAATTGGCGCACGCGGCAAAGTCCCGCGCGTGCGACATCCCGCTCGGGATACCGTTCGAGGCGACGGGTGTTGCTTGGCGGGATGGGCATCACACCTCGTGATCGCCGCATTTCCTGCAAGCAAGGAGTCTCCCTCATGTTTAACAAAATCGTCATCGGCGTCGCTGCCGTCGGGCTCACGCTCGCGGCAGCTGCTCTTCAGCCGGCCTCTGCCAACTACGCGCCGTGCGTTGAGAACCCTGCGGGCCCTGGTTGCCCTGGTGCGCTCACGCCAATCAAACCCTCAGTGAAGCCTGTTCCGAGGCATGCAATGCATGCCCACGCCTATCGGGCCCCGCGGTCAGCGACTAAGGGCTAATCATCCGAGCACAGTTCAAGGACGTACGGATTTAGAAGATACCCCCGAGTCTTCCCGTCTCGGCTGACAAGGACCCCAGAACGACGCTTTGGGCGCCTGCTCTGGGGTCTTTTTTATCCCAAATGCGCGAAGTTGATCATACTCGTAATACGGTAACTTCTGAGCCTATCGTTAGGCGGCTTTGGCGAGCTTCTGCTTCTCGCTCGCAAAGGCCCACTCGAGCCAGGGCGTGAGCGCCTCTAAGTCACTCTTCTCCACCGTGGCACCGGTCCAGATGCGCAAGCCGGGCGGCGCGTGCCGGTAGGCGTCGATGTCCTTGGCAACGTTCTCGGCGTCGAGCAGCGCCGCCATGCGTTTCGGGAACTCATCCCGCAATTTCGGCGGCAATGCCAGCACCTCGGGATCGACCAGCTTGAGACAGACCGAAGTGTTCGAGCGAGTCTCAGGCGCGCGCGCAAGGAAATCGACCCAACTCGTCCGCTTAACCCAGTGGGCGATGACGGCGGCATTCGAATCGGAGCGCGCGATCGTGCCGTCCAGCCCGCCGACGCTTTCCACCCAGGACAGCGCGTCGAGATAATCCTCCAGGCAGAGCATCGATGGCGTGTTGATCGTCAAGCCCTCGAACAGAGCGCGGTCGAGCTTGCCATTCTCCGTCATACGGAAGAGCTTCGGCAGCGGCCAGGGCGGCGTATAGCCTTCGAGTCTCTCCACCGCGCGCGGGCTCACGATCAGCATGCCGTGCTGCGCCTCGCCGCCGAGCACCTTTTGCCAGGAGAAGGTCGCGACATCGAGCTTCTCCCAATCGATCCTTTGCGCGAATAGCGCGGAGGTCGCATCACAGATCGTGAGGCCTGCGCGATCGCTTGCAATCCACTCGCCGTTCGGCACGCGCACGCCAGAGGTCGTGCCGTTCCAGGCGAACACCACGTCATGATCGAAATCGACTTGGCCGAGGGCAGGCAGCTCGCCATAGGTCGCGACCAGAGCGCGAACATTCTTGAGTTTAAGCTGCTCGACGATGTCGGTGACCCAAATCTGGCTGAAGTGCTCCCAAGCGAGAACATCGACGCCGCGCGGTCCGAGCAGCGACCACAGCGCCATCTCGACAGCGCCGGTGTCCGAGGCTGGCACGATCGCCACGAGATAGTCGCCTGGAAGCTCGAGCAGCTCGCGCGTGCGATTGATGGCGAGCGCGAGCCTCGCTTGGGTATCGGGCTGGCGGTGATTGCGCCCGAGCAGCGCGCCTTTGAGGCCGGCGAAGGACCAGTCGGGATGCTTGGTGCATGGTCCCGACGAGAAGCGCGGATTTTTTGGCCGGAGGTTTGGTTTAGGAGGAGTAGTCATTCCAGTTGTCTTTTGTCATCCCGCGAAAGCGAGAATCCAATAATCAATTTTGTCCGTTGCTTATTACCGGGCGTTACCGGATTGCCCGGTCAAGCCCGGCAATCATAAGGAAAATCCTACGAAGATCGATGCTAGGCCGCAGCGTCGGTCAGGGCGTGGACGATTTCGGATACCACCGTCTTGATCAGCTTCTCGTCGTCGCCTTCGGCCATGACGCGGATCACGGGCTCGGTGCCTGACGGGCGGATGACGAGCCGCCCAGACTTGCCGAGCTTCGACTTGCCGGTGTCGATCGCCCTGCGTACCGCGACATTGTCGAGCGGCTGGCCGCCATTCTTGTAGCGCACATTTTTGAGGATCTGCGGCAATGGCTCGAAGCGGTTGCAGATCTCGCTCACCGGCTTGCCGCTCTGGGCAATCACGGCAAGGATCTGGAGTGCCGTGACGAGGCCGTCCCCGGTGGTCGAGTAGTCCGAGAGTACGATATGGCCCGACTGCTCCCCCCCGACATTGTAACCGTGCTGGCGCATATGCTCGACCACGTAGCGGTCGCCCACGGGCGTGCGGGCAAGCCCAAGCTCAAGCCCCTCGAGATAGCGCTCAAGCCCGAGATTCGACATCACCGTGGCGACGATGCCGCCGCCGGCGAGCCGCCCGCGCCGCAACCAGGATTCGGCGATCACCGCCATGAGCTGATCGCCATCGATGATGCGACCCTTCTCATCAACCATGACCACGCGGTCCGCATCGCCGTCGAGCGCAATGCCGATATCAGCGCGCACCTCGTTGACCTTGCGGATCAGGTCGTCCGGCGAGGTCGAGCCGCAATCCTTGTTGATGTTCAGGCCGTTCGGATCGACGCCGATCTTGATCACCTCCGCGCCGAGCTCCCACAGGGCCTCGGGCGCCACTTTGTATGCCGCGCCATTGGCGCAATCGATGACCGCCCTGATGCCGTCGAAGCGGATGTTCTTGGGCAGCGTGCGCTTGGCGAACTCGATATAGCGCTCGCGGGCGCTGTCGATGCGGGTCGCGCGGCCGATCTTTTCGGAAGCCGTCAGGAGCTCTGAGAAGTCTCCCTCCATCAGCTCCTCAATCGCTTCCTCCTTTTCGTCGGAGAGCTTGTAGCCGTCGGGCCCGAACAGCTTGATGCCGTTATCGACGAAGGGATTGTGCGACGCCGAGATCATCACGCCGAGATCGGCGCGGAGCGAGCGGGTCAACATGGCGACGGCTGGCGTCGGCATCGGCCCGAGCTGGAAAACGTCCATGCCCACCGCGGTGAACCCGGACACAAGCGCCGACTCGATCATGTAGCCGGACAGCCGCGTGTCCTTGCCGATTACCACCCGATGACGATAGGAGCCGTTGGTGAAGAGCTTGCCGGCGGCCATGCCCACTTTGAGCGCCACAACCGACGTCATCGGATGAGAATTAGCGCTGCCACGGATGCCATCCGTGCCAAAATACTTTCGAGCCATGACGGTTTTCCCCCCGTCCACTCCCCCGGTAGGTGCCTGACCTTCGTCGAGGCCTTTTTGGCGCCTCATGAGATTATGCTCCTGCTCGGATGCAGTCTCGTTCAAAAAATGTAAGCGAAAGTTACACTATTTGAGGCTGTCCGGGATGTGAATTTGCCTTAATTTTCAGCGCCGAACGTCGCAGCCCGCCAGACCGCAAGCCCTTGGCGGGTGGTCGCCACGTCATGGACCCTAAGAATCTGGTTTCCTTGTGACGCTGCGGCGATAGCGACTGCCAGGGATCCAGGTTCGCGGCTCTTCGGCTGCTCGCCGCCGTCGATGCCTGCGATGAAGCGCTTGCGCGAGGCGCCCACCAGAAGCGGCACGCCAAGGCCATGGAAAAGGCTGAGATTGGCGAGCAGGCTGAGCGTGTGCTCCATGGTCTTACCGAAGCCCACGCCCGGGTCGGCGGCGATCTTGGCGCGGCTGATGCCAGCTGCTTCGGCCGCCTCGATCCGCTGCTCGAGGTAGTCGAATACCTCAAGCACCACGTCGGCATAGACCGGATTGAGATGCATGGTCTTGGGCTCGCCCTGGGCATGCATCAGGATCACGCTGAGACCCATCTCCGCAGCGGCAGCGAGGCTTTGCGGATCGTAGGTGAACGCCGACACATCGTTGAGAATGGCAGCGCCTGCCTTTGCGGCGGCCCGCGCTGTCTTGGCCTTGCGGGTGTCCACTGAGATAACGGCATCGAGGCCCGACAGGCCGTCCAGCACCGGTACAATACGGCCAAGCTCCTCGTCCTCCTCAACGGCGTCAGAGCCTGGGCGCGTGGACTCCCCGCCGATGTCGATGATGGCGGCGCCGGCGTTCACCAAGTCCGCGGCATGGACGATGGCCTCTTCCTTGGTGTCATAGAGGCCACCATCCGAGAACGAGTCCGGCGTCACATTGACAATGCCCATGAGGAGAGGCCTGTCGAGGCTGCGGCCAGCGAAGGGTGGGCGCGCCGCCGTCACACGCTCAAGCACTTTGCTCAGATCGGCGTCGTGGGACTCCGCGAGTGAACGCGCGGTGAAGAGCCGCGCCTTACTGTTGCCCGGAGCGCCTTCGATCAGTTCAGCCGCCGTGAACGCAATCGGGCCTTCGGCAAGTGGCAATGCCAACCCGTCCGCCATCGCCTCCTGTGCAGCGGCGCCGTAGAGGAATCCAATCGGCCTAAGATAGAGCTTCGTATCAGCCATTCATGAGCCTTAGCACGGCGCAGCTCGCAAATGTCGCGGCCAAACGAAAATGCCCGGCGCGAGGCCGGGCATTTTGTCCAATTCAATTCGAGATAGGCCTAAGTGGGCTGCGGCTCCAGGCTGCCGGTATCGGGCTCAGGCTCGGGCGGCGCCTTCTTGCCGCGTCCGGCGGCGGGAACCGCTGACGCAGGTCCCGGCCGTGTTGCCGTCTCGGCCGTGAACTCGCGCACCGGCGGCTTGCCCTTGAGCAAGTCCTTGATCTCGTCGCCCGACAAGGTCTCGTATTCGAGCAGGCCGTGCGCGATCGTGTGCAGATCGTCGATATGCTCGGAGATGATCTTGCGCGCGTGCTCGAAGGCCTCGTCCACGATGCGATGAATCTCCTCATCGACCATGGTCTGGGTCTCGTCCGAAAGGTTCTGCTGGCGCGCGATCGAGTGGCCGAGGAACACCTCTTCCTCGTTGTCGCCATAGGCCAGCGGCCCGAGCTTGTCGCTCATGCCGTATTGCGTGACCATGGCGCGCGCGAGCTGCGTCGCCATCTTGATGTCGGCGGCGGCGCCAGATGTGACCTTGTCGTAGCCGAACACGATCTCCTCTGCGACGCGACCGCCCATGGCCACGGTGATGTCGGCCTTGAGCTTGGCGCGCGTGTAGGAGAGCATGTCGCGCTCGGGAAGGCGCATGACCATTCCAAGCGCGCGCCCGCGCGGGATGATGGTCGCTTTGTGCACTGGGTCCGACGCCGCCTGATGCAAAGCAACCAGCGCATGCCCGCCCTCGTGATAGGCGGTCAGCGTCTTCTCCTCCTCGGTCATGACCATGGAGCGGCGCTCGGCGCCCATCAGCACCTTGTCCTTGGCGTCCTCGAACTCGAGCTGAGTGACGAGGCGCTTCGACCGGCGCGCGGCAAGCAGCGCCGCCTCGTTGACGAGGTTGGCGAGGTCTGCGCCGGAGAACCCTGGTGTGCCGCGCGCGATGACGCGCAGATCGACGTCAGGCGCAAGCGGAACCTTGCGCACATGAACTTTCAGGATCTTCTCGCGGCCGATGATGTCGGGACGCGGCACCACCACCTGGCGATCGAAGCGGCCTGGTCTCAGCAGCGCAGGATCGAGCACGTCTGGGCGGTTGGTGGCGGCAATCAGGATGATGCCCTCGTTGGCCTCGAAGCCATCCATCTCGACCAGCAACTGGTTGAGCGTCTGCTCGCGCTCGTCGTTGCCGCCGCCAAGGCCTGCGCCTCTGTGGCGGCCGACTGCATCGATCTCATCGATGAAGATGATGCAGGGCGCGTTCTTCTTCGCCTGATCGAACATGTCGCGCACGCGGCTAGCGCCGACGCCCACGAACATCTCGACGAAGTCGGAGCCGGAGATCGTGAAGAACGGCACGTTGGCTTCGCCTGCGATGGCGCGGGCGAGCAGCGTTTTGCCGGTGCCGGGGGGACCGACCAGCAGCGCGCCGCGCGGGATGCGCCCGCCGAGCTTCTGGAATTTCTGCGGATCGCGGAGAAACTCGACGATCTCCTGCAAGTCCTCCTTGGCTTCGTCCACGCCCGCCACGTCATCGAAGGTCACGCGGCCATGACGCTCGGTCAAAAGCTTCGCCTTGGACTTGCCGAAGCCCATGGCTCGCCCGCCGCCAGACTGCATCTGGCGCATGAAGAAGATCCACACGGCAATGAGGAGCAGCATGGGGAACCAGGACACGAGCACGCCGAGCAGTGATGGCACGTCATCCTCGGACGGCTTGGCGGTGATCTTCACGCCCTTCTGGTTCAGCTTGTCGACCAAGTTGGGATCGTTCGGCGCATAGGTCTGGAAATTGCGGCCGTCAGTAAAGTGTCCGGTGATCTGATTGCCGGCGATGGTCACATCCTGGATGTTGCCGCCCTCAACCTCGGAAAGCAGCTGCGAAAAGCTGATCTCATTGCCGCGGACATGCACGCCAGGGCTCTGGAACAGGTTGAACAGGGCAACGAGCAGCAGGAGGATGAAGACCCAGATGGCGAAGTTACGGAAATTCGAGTTCATGAACTGACCTGAAGGCTTGATCTCAGCACGGCTAGGCCGCCACCCAAGCCTAGCCCCCGACGCGGGCGCGAGAATGGCTCAAGCCTCGGTAACATAGGAACCTGTGGCTTCCTTGCCAAGTAAAGCTACCCTAAAGGGTGCACGCTTTCTAAAACAGCTTTAGAGCGAGGCCGTTCCCCGCAGTCTTGCGCCGCTGACGAAGGTCGCGCGGCAATCGAGGACCTCCTTGCGGCCTTCATCCGTCAGCCTGTCGAGGAGTGGCACGCCAATCAGGCGACCGTCGCGCCAGCAGGATGGAAGCGTCCGCCCGGCAAGACGCGGCAACGAGGCAAGCAAAGCGGAACTTTCGCGCAGATCGCGCAGGCCTTGGTCACCAAGACCCCGCACGGTGATGGGTTCCTGCTCGTGCGCCCCGAGCTCGATCCTGAACCGGTTATCCCACAGCGCCCGCTCGCCAGGCAGGAGGCAAGCGACGGGAAGACCTTCGGCCCTCACCTCGCGGAAGATACCGAGGCGCTTCGAGAACGGCTGGAGTCGGCAACGTCCGAACGTGTGGGCTTTGTCCGGGCTTTCAATGAACGAGGCAAGCAGCGCCTCGAGTTTGGCGAGCCTTAAGCGCTCCTCGGCTCCGCCCACCTTGGCGATGAGACGAGTGAGAGCGCGAAGAACAATTTCCTGGGGAGCGGAATGAAGTGCCTCAGGCTCGATCACGGCGTAACCCGCCTCGCTCATCTCGCTGTGCGCGTCGAGGAAGCTCTGCGCGGCATGGTCGAGCGCCTCGCGCGCGCGCCGCAAGCGCCGCGCGGACAGCGCCAGAGCTTCTGGTGTCAGTCCGAGCGCGGCGAGGGCTTCTGAGCCGCCACGCACCCGCGCACGCTCGAAGCGCTCGTCGGCATTGCTTGGATCGGAGATGAAGGCGATGCCCTTCTTGGCAAGCGTCGCGATCAATCGCGCCTTAGGCACATCGAGCAAAGGCCTGAGCAGGACGATGCCTCCCCATGCGCCCCTTTGGGGAATGGCAGCGAGGCCGTCGAGCCCGCTGCCGCGCTTGAGCCGCATCAGGAAAGTCTCGGCCTGGTCGTCGAGATGATGCGCGGTGACGAGCGCGGGAATGTCATTGGCCTGACAATGCGCGGCCATGAGGTCGTAGCGCGCCGTGCGCGCCTTTGCCTGAAGGCTCGTGCCGTGTGCATCGCCTGCCTTCCAGGCGAGAATCGTGTGAGGAAGCTCAAGGCTTGACGCCATGCGCCCGACCATCAGCGCCTCCTCGCGCGAGGATGCGCGCAGGCCATGATCCACGGTCAGCACCGATAGTTCAGGGCCTAAACGCCGCGCCGAACGCAACCACGCGGCAAGGTGCATCATGGCGAGACTGTCAGGGCCTCCTGAGACCGCCAGCGCGACGCGTGGAAAGCTCTTAAGCGGCTCAAGCAGTCTGCTCGCCTCAGCGATTGAGATAGGCGGTGCGCTCATTCAGCAGCGGACCTTCTTCTGCTCCGCCTTTACCTCGTCGCGGACGGTCTCCGGCGCTTTCGGGAATTTGGTCTTGAGCTCGCCGAAAGTCGAGCAGGCGGCATCCTTCTGGCCAAGGGCGGCAAGGGACATGCCGAGCTTGAGCAGTGTCTCCGGCGCCTTGTCGCCAGATTTGTATTTCTTGTAGCCCTTGAGGAAGGCGTCGGCGGCAGCCTTGTATTGGCCGCGGCGGTAGAAGCTCTCGCCGATCCAATATTGCGCATCCGCCGCGAGCGGATCCTTGGGGTAGCTCTCTATCAGCTGGCGGAAGGCCACTTCGGCGCCCGCGTAATCGTTCTGCGTCAGGGCGCCGTGGCCTTTCTCGTTTAGCGAATGGGCATCGTCACCTGGCAGCGCTGCCATGAGGCGTTGCGGCTGCCCGTCGGAAGCTGTGGGAGGCGATAGCGGCTGGGGCGCCCAGGGCGGCAATGCCGACGTCTGGTCCTCGCCGGGCCTCGGCCCGTACCATCTCGGCTTCGAAGTGTCGTTGCTGTCGCCCGCATCACCTGCAGATGCGGCCATTGCGGCCATGGCCTGATCTGGTGGAGGCCTGGCATCGCCTTGCCTGTCCGGCGGAGGGCTGCTTGGCGCAAGCGGCAGCGGAGCCTGGGCAGCCGGCGCTGCATTAAGGGCATTCAATCGTTGGTTGATCTGCTCGAGCTCGGCCGTGAGCGCGCCGATTTGCGTCTCGAGCGCACTGACGCGGGTGCCGAGATCGCGCTGGCTTAAGGGCGGTTCGGGAACGCCGCCGTTTGTATCCTCTGCCGGCATCGGGGCGGGATTGGCGTGGGTGAAGGACTGGAGTGCTCCGACCAAAGCTTGCAGCTCGGCGAGTTTTTGCTCGACCCGCGACAGCCGCGCATTGATCGAATCCCCCCCTTCCTCGGCGAAGCTCAGACAAGACCCCAGGCTCAGAGCGAGGAGTACTGCGGAAAACATCAATGCTAGGCGCAATCGCTTGCGCCCTGTGGAAACCATGAGAGTCACGGTGAGACCTTGCCGCTATGGCCGGCACCGACGCCTTCAAGCGGAGAGGCGCCCGACGCGAGGAACCATAACGCATTTGTCCGGCCCTTTGGGGCCAAACTGTGATGGAAATCCTAAGCTTGGCTCAGTAGCGGGCCACAGCCGGATTGTTCAACACGGTCTGGGCCCGGCGATTCTGGGTCCAGCAGGAGGGCTCGTCACACAGCGCGATCGGGCGCTCCTTGCCATAGGAGATCGTCTTGATGCGCGCGGCGTTGACCCCTTGGCTTGCCAGGAACGTCCTGACTGCCATGGCACGCCGGGCCCCGAGCGCGAGGTTGTACTCGCGCGTGCCGCGCTCATCGGCGTGGCCCTCGATGGTCACTCTGTATTGCGGGTATTGGTTAAGCCAGCTCGCCTGATGGCCGAGGATGCTGCGGGCTTCTCCGCTAAGCGCCGAGCTGTCCTGCTCGAAATGGACGAGGTCGCCCACGTTAACCGCGAACTCCTGCGGCGACCCTGGAGCTGCCACCGACCCGGTGGTGCCGATTCCGTATTCTCTCGGCTCTCCATGGCGCGCGCAGGCCGCCATCAGCAAAGCAATTGCAACGACGCCCGCAACTTTGCAGGCGTGGCCGACCCCACGGCTCGAACGCATTACTGGTTACTCCCGCTAGCTAAATTTTAGGGAAATCGTAGAGGGCAACTCCTTAACGATCCCCTAGTCCCGACGGTCGGGATGGCTGATGGCGAGAGGATGGAGAAGAGATGGAAGTGCTGAGAAAAAGTATGAGAAGCGCTAAAAAAGGAAGAGATGCCTAGAACGCCGCCGCATCTCGCTACGGCGTCCCGGCATCCATATTCCCCTCTCGCGGAAGCTGATGCGCTTCCGCGACGAAATCCTGGCCGCGCCTAGACGCGGACAACCTGCTCGACCACGACATCCGCGGACCCGAGCTTTAGTGGCTGGGTGGCCACGGCCTTCTCGTGGTGGCCGAAGCAGCCACCGAGCGCAATGGTGGCGGCCACGATCGTGGCGACGATGACAACGCCCTTCAAACCCTGCATGGTCTTCTCTCCTTTGGTTTAACGGCAGTAGCCGTCTTTGCATGTACCGGCGCGGCGTTTTGAGATCAAGAACGGATCGATGTTCCTGGACCGTTTTCCCGGTCATTGATGCTAAAATGCAACGCCGAATCTCAACCTCCAGCCAGTCGAAGCTAGCTCCCAAGGAGACCCCGATCAAGCATGGTTAACACCCTGGAGGAGGATGATTAAAAAAGGGTAAGACTAGAGTTGCTTTTGGGACACAGGGCCGCAAATGCCGCTGCAACTCCCGGCCGAAATCGGCGCTCTTTGGCGCTAATTGATGAGCGGCGACCAGGCTGGGTCTGAGCCGAACGCGGGCGTTGCCACCTGGCGCTCGTTATAGCCGGTGAGGTCGATGGTATAGAGCTTGGGGCCGCCAGCAGCGCCCGGCGATTCCCTGAAGAACATCAGCACACGGCCATTAGGCGCCCAGGTCGGGCCCTCATTGTGGAAGCCCTCAGTCAGGATGCGCTCGCCGCTGCCGTCGGGCTTCATCACCCCGATCAGAAACTCGCCGCCGAGGCGCTTGGTGAAAGCGATAAGGTCGCCGCGCGGCGACCACACCGGAGTGGAATAGCTCCCGTTCCCCTGGCTGATGCGATGCTGGTCACTGCCGTCAGCGTTCATGACGTAGATCTGCTGCGAGCCGTCGCGATCGCTCTCGAAAACGATATGGCGCCCGTCAGGCGAGTAGCAGGGCCCCGTATCGATCGCGTTGCTGTTGGTGAGCTGAAATGTGCGCCGGCTGCGCAAGTCCATCGCAAAAAGGTCGGCGTTGCCCTCACGCTCAAGGCTCATGACGATGCGCTGCCCGTCAGGCGAAAAACGCGGCGCGAAGGTCATGCCCGGGAAGGCGCCCACGATCTCCTTCTGCCCGGTCTCGATGTTGAGGAGATAGACCTTCGGCGTCTCGCCCTCGAAGGACATGTAGGTGATGTCCTGCGTCGAAGGACTGAAGCGCGGCGTCAGTACCAGGTTCTGGCCAGTGGTGAGCAACCTAACGTTGAAGCCGTCCTGATCCATGATGGCGAGCCGCTTGGTGCGCTTATCCTTAGGACCTGACTCATCGACGAACACGATGCGCGTGTCGAAGTAGCCCTTCTCGCCGGTGATCCGCTCGTAGATTGCGTCGGCGATGATGTGGCCAACGCGCCTCGCATCCTTCGCTCGCGCGAAGAACTGCTCGCCGGCGAGCTGCTTGCCGGAGAACACGTCCCATAACCTGAACTCGGCTTTGAGCTTTTCGTCGCTCGCGCCGATCCGCCCAACAACCAATGCCTGCGCATTCACGACCTGCCAGTCGTCGAAGCGCGGAACGCCGTCGAAGTTCGTCACCTTCTCGATGAAGGCCGCCTGGTCGATCGGATTGAACAGGCCAGAGGAGGCGAGGTCAGCCGCCACCACAGCGGAGATTGCGCGAGCTGTTTGCGGGTCGATCGATCCGTCGCCGGTAAAGTCGGGAATGGCGATCGGCAGAGGCTGAATCTTGCCTTGGGTGATGTTGAGCTCGACCACTGCCTTCGCCTGCGGAGAGCCCGCAACCAAGGCGAGCGCAATCAGAGCGAGCATTAGGCTCAGTCGGAAGAGATGAGGCGTGAGCGGAGGCATGGGTCTAACCGCTGCGATACATGTCGCTTGGATCGAAGTTGAGGATCATGTCGCGCCACAGCGCGTATTTGGCTTTGGGCAACTCGTAAGGCTGGCACTGGTAAACGGCTCTGACTGCGCTGTCGGCGGCGGCCTGGAAGAACGGCGACGAGCCGCTATTGGCGACCGTGGGGTAGCCGACGAGAGTTCCGTCCTCATTGAGCTTCAGTCTTAGCTTCACCACGATCTGATCGGCGCCGAGCCCTCCCGGAGGCGGCGTCCAGCAATCGGCTATGCGGGCTCTCAGCGCGTCGATCTCGTTCACCGACATGCTTATCTCCGTGCCATTCGACTGCCCCTTCACCTTCTTCTTGGGCTCATCCGAAGGTTGGACCGGCTTTGGGTCGTCGGCCGCATCGGGGATCTTGTTCAGGAGCGCAGCAATTTTGTCGGGATTGAAGGCGCGCTTCTTCGCCTGCGGCTTGGGCTTCTTGGGGGAATCGGCGGCAGCATCCTTCGCTGGCTTTGCTGTCTTGTCGTCCTGCTTCTGAAGGTCTGGCTTCTGATTTTCAGGCTTCGCCGCAGCTGCGTCCTTTGGCTCCTTCTTGTCGTCGGGCTTTGCCTGACTCTTGTCATCCAAAGATGCCGTCTGCTCGCGCGGCTTCGCTTCCTTTGCGGCTTCCGGCTTCTTCTCCTCAGGCTTCCCGGCGAGAACCGCATCATCCTTGCCGTCCTTCGTGCCGGCCTTGATCTTGGTGACATCGCCGGGCGTAGCAAGATCGATGGGAATGGCGACGAGCGGCGCAGTGTCCATGTTGGACGAAGGGAAGGCGACGAGCACCCATAGCAGGATCGCCCCGTGCAGAGCCGCCGAAATGAAAGTCCCCCGACCCATACCCTCTTCGCTCGATCTAGTGCGCTTTGTTTCCCTCGGCCGCCTTGGTGACCAGCGTCACCGGAATCCCTGCAGCCTTGATCCGCGCCAGCACCTTGGCGACGCTGCCATATTGCGCGCGGTCGTCGCCTCTGACCTCGACCCGGTCGCCGGCGCCTGATTCCCTCATAGCGGTAAGTTTTGGCACAAGTTCGTCAAAGCCGATCTCAGTGCTTTGCAGGAACACCTTGCCCGTCGGGTCAACCGTGATGGCGAGCACCTGCTTCTGCGCGTCGACCGGACCTGCCTCGGTTTTGGGCAGATCGACTTTGGGAAGATCGGGCTGCGGCTCGAGGTTGAGCCCAACAGTGAGCATCGGCGCCGTCACCATGAAGATGATGAGGAGCACCAGCATCACGTCGACCATCGGCGTGACGTTGATCTCGCTCATCGGCTGCGCCGAGCGCCGCCGCGCCCGCCTGCTCCCTAAAGCGCCGCCTATCTGCAATCCCGCTCCCATGGTTCAAGCCTCACGCAGTCTTGTCGATCTGCCGCGACAGGATGGCCGAGAACTCGTCCGCAAAACCTTCCAGCCGCGCCGCGTGGCGTGCCACTTCGCTGTTGAATTTGTTGTAGAAAATTACGGCAGGAATTGCGGCGAGCAGGCCGAGAGCAGTGGCGAACAAGGCCTCGGCGATGCCGGGCGCGACCACTGCGAGGCTCGTGTTCCTGCTCACGGCAATAGCCTGGAAGCTGGTCATGATGCCCCATACCGTGCCGAACAGGCCGATGAAGGGCGCGGTCGAGCCTACGGTGGCGAGGAAGGTGAGCCGTCGTTCGAGCCGTTCCACCTCGCGCGAGATGGTGACGTCCATCACCTTCTCCACCCTGAGCTGGACTCCAGGCATCGGCCGCCCGGTCTTGTCGCCGCTCTCGCGCTCGGTCGAGCGCTTCCATTCGCGCATGGCCGCAACGAACAGGGCTGCCATGCCGGTGTTACGCCGCTGCGCCAGCGCGTTATAGAGTTCCTCGAGCGACTGGCCAGACCAGAACACCTGCTCGAACTTGTCGGTCTCCTTGCGCGTCTTCGCATAGAGGAAGAGCTTCTCGAGAATGATCGCCCAACTCCAGATCGAGGCGAGCAGAAGCCCGACGATCACAAGCTTGACGACGATGTGCGCGTGTTTGAAGAGCTCGAGGATCGAGAGATCGACAACAACATCCGGCGGATTCATGAGGGCCTCGTAGCTCAGCTCCTACTTCGCCGCCCCCTGGCGTCAGCGTCGAAGGGCAGCCTCTCCCGCGGCCATCGGCCGACGGCGCATGACGATGTTCGCCGGAGGGAGCGCGTGCCTTGCTCGCGGACCGCGACCTTTCGCGAGCGAATGTGACTAAACTTGGGCTCGTTAATCCTAACCCGTGGCGCGCGCAGCCCATCCGGCAGAGCGACGCTTTACCGGCTTTGATCTACGTTTCACGTCCTTGGTTAACGAACCGTTGAAGTGCGTTGCGAACAAGTGACCCGATGCGTTGCGGTTTGCCGCTTTTCCCGACCAGCACGACGGTGACTTTGGCGCGCGCCAAGGTCTCGCCGTCACGCGTCACGTCCTGCGTCAGCACGAGGCTAGCGCTGCCGATCTCGCTGCAGCGCGTCACGACTTCAAGCACGTCGTCCATGCGGCCGGGCTTGAGGTAATCGATCTCGACGCGGCGCACCACGAATATCGCCGGCTCGCCCGCTTCCGGATTGGCAAGTCCTTTCGCGTCGATGCCGAGCTGCCTGACGAAGTCCGAACGGCCGCGCTCGCAGAACTTGACGAAATTGGCGTGATAGACGACGCCGCCGCAATCGGTGTCCTCGAAATACACGCGAATGGGTAGAATGTGGGTCTCGCCCTCAATCCTCCCGGCGAGATCCGGCCACTTCTCTCTCACTGGTCGTCGCTGCCGTTGAACAGGGGGAATTGCGCCGGCTGTGGCGGCGGTGTGAGGCCGAGATGGGCGAAGGCTTGCGCGGTCAGCACGCGGCCGCGCGGGGTGCGCGCGATGAAGCCCTGCTGCAACAGATAAGGCTCGATAATCTCCTCGATGGCGTCGCGCGGTTCGGAGAGGCCGGCAGCGATGGTCTCGACGCCGACAGGCCCACCGCCATAACTCACGGCAATCAGACGCAGATAGCGGTGGTCGAGCGCGTCGAGCCCCCGCCCGTCGACCTCAAGTTGCGATAGCGCCTTGTCGGCGATCTTGGCATCGACTGCGCCACTGCCATCGACGCTGGCGAAGTCCCGCACGCGGCGGAGCAACCGCCCCGCAACGCGCGGCGTGCCACGCGCGCGACGGGCAATCTCGTGCGCGCCCTCTTTCGTCAGCGGAAGCCCGAGCAGGCGGGCGCCGCGGCGCACGATCTCCTCGAGCTCCTCGACGCCGTAAAATTCGAGCCTGATCGGGATGCCGAAGCGCTCGCGGAGCGGCGTAGTGAGAAGGCCTGTGCGCGTGGTCGCCCCGATCAGAGTGAAGCGTGCGAGGTCAATGCGAACAGAGCGTGCCGCCGGTCCTTCGCCGATGATGAGGTCGAGCTGGAAATCCTCCATGGCCGGATAAAGGATTTCCTCGACTGCCGGCGCGAGCCGGTGAATCTCGTCGATGAACAGCACGTCGCGGTCTTCGAGATTGGTGAGGAGCGCGGCGAGGTCTCCGGCCTTGGCGATGACTGGGCCCGAGGTCGCCCGGAAATTCACGCCAAGCTCGCGCGCGACGATCTGCGCGAGTGTGGTCTTGCCGAGTCCAGGAGGGCCGGCAAAGAGCACGTGATCGAGCGGCTCGCGCCGCGCCCGGGCCGCCTCGATGAACACCTTGAGGTTCGAGCAAACCTTAGCCTGGCCGATGAACTCTGACAGCACCTGCGGCCTGAGCGAGGTTTCGCCATGATCCTCCTCGCGCCGCACCGCCTGAAGCATCCTCTCGCTCATTGCGCCAATTCCTTGAGGCCGAGGCGGATCAGCTCCTCGGCGCGCGCCTCGCGGCCGACCTTGCCGATTGCAGCAGACACGGCCGCAGCAGCTTCGCCATGGGCATAGCCGAGATTGGTCAGTGCCGAAACCGCATCGCGCGCCGCAAGCCCTTCCGGCAGAGCGGCGACGGGCGCAAGCCCGCCGGCAGGCCTGAGGGCGGGCGCCAGGCTTGGCATCTTATCCTTGAGCTCGGCAACGATGCGGGCGGCGACTTTGGGCCCTACGCCCGGAGCGCGCGCGACTTGTCCCTTATCCTGAAGCGCCACGGCATTGGCAAGCTCGGCAGCCGACAATGTGCCAAGGACGGCGAGCGCGATTCGGGCCCCCACGCCCTGCACCGTTTGCAATGCCCTGAACCAGGCGCGCTCGTGCTCGGTGGCGAAGCCGAATAGCCTGATCTCGTCCTCGCGCACATGGGTGTCGATGGCGAAGGTCACGGTCTCGCCGACCGGCGGCAGGCTGGTCAGCGTGCGGGCGCCGACCGTCACCTCGTAGCCTACGCCGCCGACATCGAGAATGACTGCGTTGAGCGAGATCGAGTCGAGCCTGCCGGTGAGCTTGCCAATCATGGCGTGGCCCTCGCGCCGTGCGCGACGGACGCCGCGAGCCTTGTCCACGTGCGCGAATGGGCATGGGTGATGGCGATGGCGAGGGCGTCTGCGGCGTCCGCGCTGTCCGGAGCTGCGCGCGGGAGAAGGCATTTCACCATGGCCCGGATCTGCACCTTGTCGCCGTGTCCCGCCCCGATCACCGTCTTCTTCACCGCGTTCGGCGCATATTCGGCGATCACGAGCCCGGATAAAGCCGGCACGAGCAGTGCGATCCCCCGCGCCTGACCGAGCTTCAGCGTGGCGGTAGCATCGCGGTTGACGAAGGTCTGCTCGATTGCCGCTTCCTTGGGTTGAAGCCGGGCGAGCACCTCGGATAGTCCGTCGAAGATTTGGCGCAGCCGAAGGCCCAGGTTTTCCGCCTCGTCAGAGACCACAGAGCCGCAGGAGACGAAGGCGAGCCTCACCCCGTCAGTGTCGATAACGCCCCAGCCGGTCCGCCTTAGCCCCGGGTCTATGCCGATGATGCGAATCGCTTCGCCGCTCATGGAATCCTGATAGCACAAGGTGGAAGTCCCTGCGCCCTTGAGGGGCGTAGCGCTGCCTGTTTCTCAGCCCCGCCTCGGCCTATACTGGCGCGCAGGAACGGAGGCCGAGATTTTGCGTTAGGGATTTGGGCGTAGGGTAAAGCGGCGGGGCGTTTCGACGGGGAAGCTCCAAGAGTCGCACGCCCGAAAGGCATGGCGAGAAGCCATTTTTAGCTTTGCGCCAAGTGAGGGAGCACCATTCGTGTCCGGTGCCGTCGATACGCTCGACCCCATTGAGGCTGCACGAGCCGATATTGCCGGGTCCAAACACCTGATCGCCGCGGTCGCTGACGACCTCAGCCGGCATCAAGAATGGCTCGAGAATTATCGCGTGTCGGAGAAGCGGCACGCCCGCTGGCTGCACATCCAGGAGCTGAGACACCAGACCGAGCGCAAGCGCCAAGCTTTAGTGCGTGCCTTGAAGCGTTCCGCGCTGAGTGTCGCACTGCTCGTCCAATCCATCTGGCTCTTCTGCGTGAGATTGGTGACGGCTTTCGTTGCCTGGTTCACACCGCGCGCTCGTGCGCTGGTGCTCACCTTGGCGAGATGGATAGCCGCGGCGATTACCTGGACTTGGGCAACCGCTGTCATGCTTGGCCGCAACTTGCTGCGGGCAGTGCTGACGACCCTCGCCTGGATCGCCTCGGCGAGCCGCCGCGTTGCGCTCGCCTTAGCCAAGGCGGTGTCCAAGACGGGATATTGGATTGGCGACCAATTGGCCGCCCTCGGGCACGCGCTGAAGAGATGGCTCTATCGAGCTTGGCTGCAGACGCTCATCTTTGCTCGCGCTTCGGCTAAAGCGGCTACCATTGCCTTGAGTTGGACCGCCGCGCAGTCGGCAACTCTCGCACGCGCGTTGCGGCGGCTGGGCTATCACGGCTGGCTGCAAGCCCGCATCTTTGCTCGCACTTCGTTGCAGGCGGCTTCCATTGCTTCTGTCTGGACCATCGCTCAGTCGGCTGTGTTGGCGCACAAGCTACGACGCTTGCTATACCGGACCTGGCTCGAATGGCGCGTCTTTGCGCGCGCTTCACTGAAGGCTGCATCCGTCACCTCCGCTTGGGGTGCCGCCCAGGCGGCTACCTTGGCACATAAGCTTCGGCGGTTGCTGTATCGGACTTGGCTCGAGTGGTGCATCTTCGCACGTACGGCACTCGAGGCAGCGTCAGCAGGCTCCTTAAAAACCGCCAAGAGATCGCGGATATTGGCGCAGGCCGGCCGAAAATCGGTGATCGCCGGATCGTCCTGGGCTTGGCAACAAACTGTCGCCCTGGCCCAGGCTTCACTAGATGGCCTTGCCTTGGTCGGCGCACAGAGCCAGCGCCTGTTCGACAGACGTCCCGTTTCCACACAGCCGACATGGACTTGGACAAGCCCTAGCCGTCTCGCCCGCGCTTCACTTGACGGCCTCGCCTTCGTCGGCGCGAAGAGCCAGCGCCTGTTCGATAGACGCGTCGTCTCGCCAACCAAGACGATGCAACGGGCAGAGGCCGCGAACATCACTCAATGCACGGCGCTCATCTGCATCGAGCCTTGGCGCGCGCGACTGCCCGCCGTTCGCGACCTGACCGGTGCAAAAACAGGTTTCAGCTGGCGGCTGCCTCCGCCACCGGAAGCTCGACCACCTGCTTGAGCCCGCCGTCGGCGCCATTTGAGATGCTGATCGCGCCGCCTGCCCTCTGGATGATCTCGCGCGCGATGGTGAGCCCAAGTCCAGCACCGGGTATTTCCTGACGTCGCGCCGGCGCGGCCCGAAAGAACGGCTCGAACACTTGACCGAGAAGCTCCTGCGGAATGCCGGGGCCATCGTCCTCGATGAGGATGCGTGCCGTGCCGCCGGAATTCGCCACCTCGACGCGCGCCCGGACTCCGTGTGTCGCGGCGTTGATGATGAGGTTGCGCAGCGCGCGGTTGAGCTTGAGCCGGCTCGCGCACACCGTGACCGGCTCGACGCGGGTATTGGTCACATCCAGCTTCTGCTCCCTCAGCTCGTCGCCGATGGTCTGCACCAGCTGGTCGAGCCTGATCGACTCGGGTGAGGCGAGCCCCGACTCCTCACGCACCAGCAGGATCGCGCTATCGGCGATCCGCTCAAGCTCGTCGAGATCGGCGAGCCAGCGCGTGCGCTCTTCTTCGTCCTCGACGAACTCGGCCCTGAGCCGCATGCGGGTGATGGGCGTGCGCATATCGTGACCTGCCGCCGCGACAAGGCGCATGCGGCTCTCCATGGCGCGCTTCAGGCGCGAGGAGAGCGAATTGAGCGCCTTTGCTGTCGCCCTCACCTCACCAGGCCCTTTTTCCGGCAGCGTCGGCAGCATCCCGTCAGGGCCGACCGATGCAACCGCGTTCTCCAGGAACACCAGCGGTCTCACCATGCGATTGGCAACAAATACGGCGATAGCCGTTGCTCCGAATGCGATCAGAAGCAGCCACCTGCCGATGACCCACCACGGCACGCCTTGCGGCGGCAAATCGGAGATCGGCAAAAGCAGGTATTGGCCTTTGATGGGAATAGAGACGATCAGAGGCGCATTACGCCCGCTGCGGGTTACCGTCACAGCGAGGTTGAGTCCGCGAGCGGCGAGCGCGTCGCGCAGTCGCCGGGTGATGCGGTCATAGCGGAATCCGGGCGCAGGCTTCGGCACGAGAGAAATGACGCTCGATCCGTCCTCGACCACGCGCACCAGCGTCTCGATCTGCTGGGCAACCGGATCGAGGCTGTGCGCGCGCCTTGGCGGGCCGAACACGTAGAACAGCATGACCGTCAGCAAGAAGACGACCGAGACGATTGCGACGACCAAGAGAAGGACAATCTTGACGCGGAGCGTGTTCACGGCTTGTCGTCCTCGACATCCACCTTGACGGCGAGCTGATATCCGCCATTGCGCACGGTCTTGAACAGATGCGAGGCGCCGGCATTGTTGAGCTTGCGGCGAAGCCGGCTCACCAGCACGTCGATGGAGCGGTCGAGCACATCGCCCTCCCGTCCGCGGGTGAGATCGAGCAGCTGGTCGCGCGACAGCACGCGGCCTGGACGCTCGAGGAAGGTCTTGAGCAAATCGAACTCGGCGCCGGTCAACTCGATTTCGTGGCCTTGCGCGTCAGTAACGCGGCGCTCCCGCGGATCGGCCGCATATCCCGCAAAGCGAAAGACCTTCGCCTCGCTCTCGGCCGGCGCTATTTCAGCGCGGCGGCGCAGCACGGCGCGGACGCGGGCGATCAGCTCGCGCGGGTTGAACGGCTTGCCGAGATAATCATCCGCGCCGATCTCAAGCCCGATGATGCGGTCGACGTCCTCTTTCAGCGCCGTCAGAAGAATGATGGGAACGTTGGAGCGGTTGGCCCGCAAGTCGCGGCACATGTCCAGCCCCGAGCCGTCGGGCAGCATCACGTCGAGGACGATAAGGTCGATCTGCTGGGTCGCGAGCTTCTCGCGAAGCTCGCGGCAACTCGCCGCGAGCTGCACGCGAAATCCCTGTCCCTCGACATAGCGGGCGAGGAGCTTGCGGATTTCCGGATCGTCGTCGACGACGAGAATGCGTTGGGCGCCTGGGCTCATGGGAAGGGCGAAACACTCACCGAGTTCACCTTCTTCTAGCCTCGCTGCGACATTTCAACGAGGGCATTTTTGTAACGAAAACCAGCCGCTTGGAGGAGCGGCAATGTTCCGACACAAATCTCCGCCGCCAAGCAATGTTCGGACACGGCGAGACCAACGGAGGCAACGTTGGCGCCTTAGACGAGAGACGCATCAGTCATTCAAGGACGCTCGAACATGAACACCTCTCCCAAGCTCGTCCCCATTCTGGTCGTGGCGGTCCTCGGCATCGCCAGCCTTACGCTCCTCACCTCGGCCTGGGGCGATACTAACGGCGCTCCGATCCAGGCTGCGTGGTCAGGCAATTTCGACGGCCCAGCCAAGGGCGGCGACGGACCGGACGGCTGGCATGGTCATCACGGCTGGATGGCGCATTGCGACCGGCCCGGCGGCGGCCCCGGTTTCCATCATCACGGCTGGCGTGACCCAGCGAGACTTGCCATGAGATTGAACGCGCTAGAGACCGAGATCGGCATCCGTACCAATCAGCTCGATGCCTGGCGCGATTTTACCGACTCCTTGATTGCTGTCCTGCAGCGCCCCGAGCCTCCCAAGCCGGTGGCTGAGGGCGGCCAGGACAATAAGCCTCAGCCGTTTGCGCTTGCCCAGCGCCTCGCCGACAATGCGATCGCCCGCGGCAAGAGCGCCGAGAACCTCTCGAAGGCGATCGACGCCCTACGCACCAAGCTCACGCCCGCGCAGCTCGATAAAGTGAGCGAGCTCGAGGCCAAGTTCCGTGCCCATCATTGGCAAAAACCAGGGTTCGGCCGGCCAGGCCCTGACTTCGGCCCCCACGATGGCCCTGGTGACGGACCTGCCACTGATGGCGGACAAGGCGGCAAGCCAGACGATCACTCCCTGTGACCTGACTCTCTCCTAAGTGCGTGACCCGTTGAGGCGGCGAGGAGCAAATCCTCCCGCCTCCTTTTTTACTCCGGGATGAACCGCCGCTGAGCACCAGGAACGCTTGTCGGCGTCAGGGCGTTGGTCTCACCGCCATTATGGTGTTCGGTCCTACCCCACAACGACCGGGAAGCTTGGACCTTCGAGCATAGCAAGCGGGAGGTTCCTCATGGAGATGTCGCAGGTGCATGATTATGCGAGCCAGCTCGTGCGCTTGCACGGAGAAAAGGCTCAGCTGGTGGCCGCACAGAGAGCCATCGAGAGCGAAAGGCGTGGCGACCACCAGGAAGCCGAGGATTGGCGGCGGATAGCCGAGGCGCTCAAGGAGATGAGGGGGCCGCACGAAAGCTGAGCCTTCAGTTTATCGCGACGCATCAGACCATCTTACCAGCACGCGAAGCGGCAATCTCAGGGTGCCAAAGTATGGTGCGTCTCGACGTCGGCCGGGCGTACTAAATGTCGTAATAAAGGAAGAACTCGTAAGGGTGCGGGCGCAGACGAATTTCATCGATCTCGTGCGACCGCTTGTAGCTCAGATACGTATCGATCACGTCTTGAGTGAAAACATTCCCCTCCACGAGAAACTTGTGATCCTTTTCAAGCGCATCGAGCGCTTCATCGAGCGTTCCCGGCGCTTTCGGCACCCTCGCCATCTCCTCAGGGGGCAAGTCGTATAGATTTTTGTCGATCGGATCGCCGGGATTGATGCGGTGCTGAATCCCGTCAAGACCCGCCATCAGCATTGCAGCGAAGCACAAATAGGGATTTGCCGCGGGGTCCGGGCATCGAAACTCCACGCGCTTGGCCTTGGGATCTGTCGTGTACATCGGGATACGGCAGGCTGCCGAGCGGTTGCGCTGCGAGTAGCCGAGATTGACCGGCGCTTCGAACCCAGGCACCAGCCGGCGGTAGGAGTTAACCGTGGGAGCGCAAATTGCACAGAGCGCCGGTGCGTGCTTGAGCAGCCCGCCGATATAGTAGCGCATCACCTCGCTTGACCCTGCATAGCCATCGCCGGCAAAGATTGGCTTCTTTCCTTTCCAGATGCTCTGGTGGACGTGCATGCCTGAGCCATTGTCTCCGAACAAGGGCTTGGGCATGAAGGTCGCGGTCATCCCGCGCCTGCGCGCGACACCTTTCACCACATATTTGTAGATCATCACATTGTCGGCCATGCGAGTGAGCGTGGTGAAACGCATGTCGATTTCGCCCTGCCCTCCGGTCGCGACTTCGTGGTGGTGGGCCTCGACGGAAATTCCGAGCTTCTCGAGGAGCAGCACCATCTCAGTGCGTACGTCTTGGAGCGTATCGGCAGGAGGAACCGGGAAATAACCCTCCTTGGGGCGCAGCTTATGGCCAAGACTTGGACCATTTCCCGCGCCAGCATCCCAGTTCGCCTCTTGCGCGTCGATCTCGTAGAAGCCGTAATTCGTTCCCTGGTCGTAACGGACGCCGTTGAAAACGAAATGCTCGAGCTCCGGACCGAAATACGAGGTATCGCCGATTTTAGTTCCGGTTAAATAAGTTTCCGCCTTTTGCGCGACATAGCGGGCGTCACGGCTATAGCTCTCGCCGGTCACCGGATCGCGGATATTGCAGATCAAAACGAGCGTCGGCACTTCGGCAAACGGATCGAGGAAAGCGGCAGCCGGATCAGGAACGACCAGCATGTCGCTTTCCTGAATCTCCTGGAACCCACGGATCGAGGAGCCGTCGAACCCGACGCCCTCGACGATGGCGTCGCGGTCTAGAGCGCGAGGCGGCACGGAGAAATGCTGCCAGAGTCCCGGAATGTCGGTGAACCTGAGATCGATCATCTCGATCTTGTTGTCTTTGATTGCTTTGAGGAGATCGTCAGGGCTCTTGCATTCGTAATGCATCTTCGCCTCCCTTCGACAAAGGTGGCCGAGCACCCAATGCTCGCTTGGGCTAGTGAAGCGTCATGAAATTAGAATGGGGATGCCGGCATGCCTGATCTCGTGCCAGGCCTAGATCGGGGTCGATGTTAGCACGTGTGGCGCACAAAAGCATGCACCTCGCCACAAGCAGCGCCGCTGCCTACGATTCCGCCGGCGCAAAAATCGCCTGCGGTTGATCGACGCCCTTAAGCGGGAAAGTCCCAAGACTGCGCAGCTCATGCTCGGAGAGTCTGCTTTGGAAGGGCTCGGACAAAATCAGGCACTCGCCTAGTCTCCCGCATAAGTCTGCGATGCGCGAGGCAAGATTCACGTCGCGGCCGATCACGGTGTAGTCCAGGCGTTCGCCGGACCCGACATTGCCGTAGGCCGCGTTGCCGAAGTGAAGCGCGATCCCGACGTCGAAACGAGGCGCGCCGTCGCGCTTCTCGTTACGATCCGCGACGCGGAGCTGAGCGGCGCGTGCCGCGCCGAAGGCCCGCATGCAGGCTTCGATGTCGCCGCTCTCGCCGGCGCGGAAGATCGCCAGGATCCCGTCGCCCATGAACTTCAACACTTCGCCGCCCCGGTCCTCGATCGGCGGCACGATGCAATCGTAATATTCGTTGACGAGAGCGGTCGCGGCCTCTTCCGGGAGATTCGAGGTCAGCCCGGTGAAATCGCGCATATCGGCGAACAGGATCGCGGCGCGAATGCGCAACACCTCGCCGCGCCTCACATCGCCGGAGAGGATGCGTAGATGTGGCTCGTCGCCGACATACATGCGCATCACCTCGCGCATGACGCGTTGAAGCGCGAGAACCTCCTGCAGCGCGGCGAGCGTCGGGAAGATCGACCGTAACACCGCGACGTCTTCGTCGGAGAAGCCGTTCGGCGCGCGCGTGGCAAAGGTGAAGCCGTTATGCATGCCGTTCGGCAGCACCACGGGAGCTGCAATGTGGTGGGTGTAGCCGGCGGCCTTGAGCGGCGCGACGATATCGTAGGCATCGTCGGGCGTGTCCGGGAGCCATGTAAAGATCCACCGGTTGAGGCGATGGGCTTCCGCGAGCGGCCGTTTGCCGCTCGCATCCGAGCCGCGGTCATGCGCGTAGACGTGTTCGCGCGCCGAGCTCCCGAATTCCCAGATGCGCGCATTGGCGGCGCGCTCGGCGTGCCGAAGCTCGACCGCGCTCGTCGCCCGGTCGATGGGAATGCCGGCGTCTCTTAGCATCAGAGAGACGCCCTCCAGGATGATGTTGGGATCGCCGATCTCGCGCGCCTCGCCGAGGATCCAGTCGCGGATCGCAAGCGACAGGCGCAAGCGCTCATTTGAAAGTTGGATCGCGGGGTCTGATGACGCGTCAGTCATGCCCGCTGTCGCCAGTTAAGCGCTGAGGCGCTCGAGCACCTCGTCGGCGATCTCGAAGTTGGCATAGACGTTCTGCACGTCGTCGGAGTCTTCCAGACCCTCGATCATGCGAACCAACTTCTGGCCCGACTCCTCGTCGACCGGCACGGTACTCTTCGGCCGCCAGAGAATTTGCGCGGCGCGGGGCTCGCCGAAGCGCGCTTCGAGCGCCTTAGCCACCTGATGCAGTTGGTCGGGATGGCAATAGACATAGTGCCCATCAGCATCGGATTCGACATCGTCGGCGCCGGCCTCGATCGCTGCCTCGAGCATCTGATCGGGAGTTGCTTTTGCCGCGTCGAACTCGATCGCGCCGAGCTTATCGAACATGAAGGAAACGGCGCCCGTCTCGCCAAGATTGCCGCCGAATTTGGTGAAGATCGAGCGCACCTCGCTCGCCGTGCGATTGCGGTTGTCGGTTAGCGCCTCGACGATGATGCCGACGCCGCCGGCGCCGAAGCCCTCGTACCGCACCTCCTCGTAATTCGCGCCGCCAGCCTCCTCGCTCTTCTTGATGGCCCGTTCGATATTGTCCTTGGGCATGTTCTGGGCGCGCGCCGCCTGGATCGCGCCCCTGAGCCGCGGGTTCATGGCGGGGTCCGGCAGGCCCATCTTGGCCGCGGCAGTGATCTCGCGGGCGAGCTTGGAAAAAAGCTTCGAGCGCTTCTTGTCCTGGGCGCCCTTGCGGAACTGGATATTCTTGAACTTCGAATGGCCCGCCATGCCTTAAACCGTTCCCTATGGTTAGCGGTTGTTGCGGTCGCGACTTATAGGCTTGGGGCCTCGCAAAATCCAGGGACCCAGGATGCAGAGCCGAAGGCACGCCCTTTAGGAAAGGCTTAACCCTATTGGCTCGACAGTTGAAGACTTGGGGCGACGGTTTGGAGCGCCGATTGACGCGTCATATGCTAGGGGGAGCCATGGCACGCAAACCGAAACCGACAGTGGCGCATGACAGGGTAATGCCCACCGTCTCGCTGTCGGAGCTCTGCTCTGAGGCCGCGGATCATGTCGCCAAGGCGAGGCTCTCCTTGTTCGATGACGGCGCCAACGCCGACCGAGCGCTGCTCCATCTTGACGAGGCGATCTTCTGCTTGAAGCGCCTCTTCGCCCACGGCACGCGCGCTACCTAGGTCTCGGTCCAGAATTTAGGTTCGGTCTGAGAGAGCCTTCCGCCGATCCGGAGCGGCGCGATGGCGCGTGCAAGCCCGGTTGCATCGTCGATGTCGATGGCGATGGCGCAAAGCGTCGCTTCACCGAGCGCCGGGGCATAGCGCCCTGAGGGGATCTTGGTCAGGAACCGGTTGAGCGGCTCGTCCTTGTCCATGCCGAGCACCGAGTTGAAATCGCCGCACATGCCGACATCGCTGATATAGCCGGTACCGCGCGGCAGGATTTGTTCATCGGCTGTGGGCACATGGGTGTGCGTGCCAATCACTGCGCTCGCGCGGCCATCGACAAAGAAACCCATCGCCTCCTTCTCCGATGTCGCCTCGGCGTGGAAGTCGATGATAATCGCGTCGGCGCAAGTCTTGAGCCCGCAGGCTTCGAGTTCCTTTTCGACGGCGCGGAACGGCTCATCGAGATCGGCCATGAACACGCGTCCCATGGCGTTGATCACGAGCACCTGGGCCCCGTTTGCGGCTTTGAACAGACCCGCGCCTTTGCCGGGCGTGCCTTGCGGATAATTGATCGGCCTGAGCAGGCGGTCGTAACGCTCGATGTAGACGAGCGTCTCGCGCTGATCGAACACGTGATTGCCGGTCGTGACCACGTCGGCCCCGGCGTCGAGCAACTCGACCAAAATGGTTTCGGTGATGCCGAATCCCCCGGCAGCGTTCTCGCCGTTCACCACCACGAAATCGAGACGATAGCGCTCGCGCAATCCGGGCAGCGCCTCGATGACCGCGCTGCGCCCTGATCGGCCGACCAGATCGCCGAGAAATAAAACACGCATGAAGGCCGCCGATCCGTCTCGCGCGCGGTTTCGCCCGCAGCGTCAATACTCAATTGCGCGGCGCATCGCCAGTTTCGTGGAGGGCAGGCGCGGAAGGAGGCGAGGCCGCGATGGCCGTCGGAGCGAGGATCCCGGGTGCCCCTACATTAGTAGGTGGGCGCCAAATGTCGGAGACCACGGTCCCCGTCAGGGTCGGCTCCCATAGGATCTTATAGGGCCCTGGGAATATGTGCTCCTAACGCACCTCGCAGCCCGCCAACTCGGCAATATAACGAATGAAATGGGTTAATGCGATTGCGCGCGGCTTCGAAGCGAGAATTTAGATCATGCAACCAAGCTTACGAGCGCTTCGGAGCGGCTGCAGCCCTGCCCGTGTTGCCGCCGAACCGGTCATTCAGAAGCTCGAGGCGCTGGGCAACAGAGCTGACGCGCGAAGCCAAGTCCGACTGGAGCGATCTCGCTGACTCGTCAGCCACTGACTTATCGCGGCGCGCTTCTGCCATGGTCGTCTTCATCTGGGCCATCTGGCGCCGGAGCTCCCACAATTCGTCGAGTACTACGAGAGAGGCCATCAGGATCAGCCGGTCGTCGCCGACCTGCCCGAATTTCCGTTTCATCTCTTCCACATGAGTGCCGAGATATTCGGCGAGTTCGATGAGATGGGCCTCCTCGCCCTCCCCGCATTCGAGCCGGTAGTCGCGGCCGTTCAGCGTGACACTGATTTGACCCATGATAAGACCCCGAAATCTAGCCCGGCACCGCCGGCATTATTTCCTTGAGCGTCCCCATGACGGTTTCGAGTCGCTCGGAGACCTCGTCGTTCGCGTCCATCAGGCGCCGCACGCGACTCTTCTCCGCATCGAGCTCGACGAGCAGGCGGTAGCGCTCTTCAGTCAAGAAGCGCACCTGCTCCTTCAGCGTGGCGATGGAAACACCACCCTCCCCTTCGACGAATACGCTGCCCAGAAAGATTTCCAGCTCATCGACAGCGGCATCGAGTCGCTGGGTAGCCTGCTGCAAAGCATCAGGTTGACTCATTGCGCTGCACCTCCCCGCTTAGGCGCCCGCCAATTCACGCCTCCAGGTGACAGAGTGCCCGGACAGCGGTCTGATGACAATGTCGTGACGATTAGCCCGACGTTCAACAACGACGAATCTCCTTCATTGGTTCCCGCCTAGCGCGATTGACAGCGCCGCGGGCCCTATGATTTGAGACAGGCGCTGTTCACAGATTGATGCTGAAGGGAGCGGCGGAGCCCGCGACAATGGCTGAAGTCAAGCCTCGATGCCGGCTCTACTTGCAGCTTCCAGCAAAGCCTTCGGCAAAGCCTGAAGCTCAACTCGCCGAGGCGCTCGCGAGCGCCGATGCGGCCTGTGTTTTGCTTTGCCGCGGCGAGACACCGGCCGATGAAGGCTGGGCCAGCCGACTGATCGATCTCGTCCAATCCCGTGGGGTGGCCGTTCTCGTTGCGGACGACTCCGAGCTTGCTGAGCGGCTGGGCTCCGACGGAATCCATCTCGGTGTTGCCGACACTCTTCGCTACGCCAAAGCACGTGAGCTTCTTGGCGCGAGTGCGAGCATTGGCGTCGGATGCGGCCTGAGCCGTCATGACGCCATGCGTGTTGCCGAAATAGGCGCGGACTACGTGGCGTTCGGCTCGCCCGAAAGCAGCATCGATGCCGTCAATCAGATCGCCGATCTCACTGCCTGGTGGGCCGAGATCTTCGTCGTTCCGTGCGTGGCTTGGAACATCGATCGCGTCGATGACGCGGAGAGGCTGGCAAAACTCGGCGCCGACTTCGTCGCGCCCTCGGCGCGTCTTTGGCAGGAGGCCGGCGTGGCGGGCCTGGCCGAAATGGCGAGCGTCATCGGCCAGGTGCGGAGGGCTGCGTGATCCCTTTTCGGGTGCCTGTCGCGCTTCTCGCCGCAGCGTTGATGCTGACGCTCGGCCTTCGTGCGGCAAAAGCAACCGAGAGTCCGTCTTACACCGCCTATTTCCAGGGCAAGTACCTGACCGCGCTTAAGCTCGCCGAAGCGGAAGCCGCGCAAGGCTCGAAAGAGGCCTATACCCTGATGGGCGAGATCTATTCCGAAGGCCTTGGGGTTGCTATCGACCTCAATAAAGCCGCCGATGCCTATGCCAAGGCCGCTGACCTAGGCGATCCCAATGCCCAATTCTCGCTCGGCACTATGGTCGCCGAGGGCCGCGGCATGAAGAAGAACCCGCGGCTTGCCGCGGACCTGTTCGAGAAGGCTGCGCAGAGCGGCCACGCGTCGGCGCAATACAACCTCGCGCTCGTCTATCTCAACGGCAACGGGCGCCCCGTGAGCGAGGAGAAGGCTGCCGAATGGATGCAGAAGGCGGCAACGCAAGGTCATGCGCCAGCCGAATACGATCTCGGCGCCTTCTATCAATTCGGCCGTGGCGTGCAGATCGACAAGGCCAAGGCGGCGGAATGGACCGGCAAGGCTGCCGATGCGGGGCTTCCCGACGCGCAGGTCGAGTATGGGGTGATGCTGTTCAAGGGCCAAGGCGTGGCGGTCGACGAGGCCAAGGCCGCCAAGTTGTTCCGGCTTGCTGCCGAGCAGGGCAACCCCATAGCTCAGAATCGGCTCGCGCGGCTCTATGCCAATGGCGTGGTGGTGAAGGCAGACCCGGTCCAGGCAGCCAAATGGCACCTACTTGCCCGCGACGCAGGGGTCAGCGATTTTTCCCTCGACATCGTGCTTGCCAAGCTCACCAAGGAGCAACGTGCAGCAGCGGAGCAGGCCGCGGAGGATTGGCGGAACGGCCGTCTCGGCAAGGACTAGGCGCTGCCAGCCGGGGTGGTCTTGACAGGGGCAAGGCCCCGCGTCTTAAAGGCGGCCACCGAGCTTTTCCCACAAGGTCTTTCATGAAAATCAATGGCAACGAAATTCGCCCCGGCAACGTGATCCAGCACAAAGGCGCGCTGTGGGTTGCGGTCAAGACGCAGCACGTGAAGCCCGGCAAAGGCCCGGCTTACGCCCAGGTCGAGCTCAAGAACGCCATTGACGGCACCAAGCTCAACGAACGCTTCCGCTCTTCGGAGACGGTCGAGCGCGTGCGGCTCGAGCAGAAGGACTATCAGTTCCTCTATGCGGACGGCGACATGCTGACCTTCATGGACATGGACACCTACGACCAGATCCAGCTCCCGCGCGACTTCCTGGAAGAGCGTGCGGCCTTCCTCCAGGACGGCATGAAGGTCACGCTTGAGAGTCACGAGGGCAAGCCAATCGGCATTTCACTGCCCGACCAGGTCACGCTCGAAGTAGTCGAGGCGGAGCCCGTGGTGAAAGGCCAGACAGCGGCGTCGTCCTACAAGCCAGCCAAGCTCGAGAACGGCGTCCGCGTCATGGTGCCGCCGTTCATCGGCGTAGGCGAGCGCGTTGTCGTCGACACCAACGAGCTCACCTACGTCCGCCGCGCCGAGTAGCTCAGACGCTGTCATTCCCGAGAAAGCGGGAATCCAGTAAAGGGTGGCGCTGGTCACTAAACAACAAAGCTTGCCGGCTACTGGTTGCCCGCGTGCGCGGGCATGACACTGGAAGTCCCATGCCCGCCTCTGCGCTGATGAATGTGATGCTCGCCGCCGCCCGCAAGGCGGGCCGCAGTCTCGCGCGCGATTTCGGCGAGGTCGAGCAGCTTCAGGTCTCGCTCAAAGGTCCTGCCAATTTCGTCAGCGCCGCGGACCACCGCGCCGAGGAGATTCTCTTCGCCGAACTTACCCGCGCGCGTCCAGGCTACGGCTTCCTGATCGAGGAGCGCGGCAATATCGAAGGCGGCGACCGCAGCCATCGCTGGATCGTCGATCCACTCGACGGCACCACCAATTTCCTGCATGGCATTCCGATCTTCGCCATCTCGATCGCGCTCGAGCGCGAAGGCGAGCTGGTTGCGGGACTCATCTTCAATCCGGCCAATCAGGAAACCTTTACCGCCGAAAAGGGCAAAGGCGCCTTTCTCAACGATCGCCGCATCAGGGTCGCAGCACGCTCGGAGCTCTCGGCCTCGGTGATCGGCACCGGCATTCCGCACGGCGGAAAGCCCGCGCATGATCTGTTCCTCAAGGAATTGCGCGCCGTCATGGCTTCATCCGCGGGAGTCAGGCGGCTTGGCGCTGCCGCGCTTGACCTCGCTTGGACCGCTGCGGGCAGGCTCGACGGCTTCTGGGAGCGGAACCTGCATGCCTGGGATCTTGCCGCCGGGATTGTGGTGCTGCGCGAAGCCGGCGCCTTCGTAAGCGATGCCGAGGGTAACGACGATATGCTGGACAAAGGCAGCATCGTCGCCGGCAACGAGGCCATCCAACGGAAACTGCTGAAGCTTCTCAAGACGGCCGCCGCCGAGCGCGGCGTCGCTGCCGAGCCTTAAGATGGCAAAAAACTAGGCAACGGAGCGACCGCGCCGCCCTGAGGTTGCCGTTTTGCGTGTCATAGTAATGGGCTAAGCTTTAGCCTGCTTCGACTCACCACGGCTTTTTGGATGGCAGCAGCGACAACCTATAAGGTCAAGCTTACGCGCCCACAGGTCTTTCTCTGGCGCATGACGCTCTTTCTCATCCTTGCCGTGCTGCTTGCCATCATCCTCGACGGCCAGACACAGCAGATCAGGCACAGCTTCATGGCCAATCCCGGCCTTAACGCGCTGATCATCGGCGTGCTCCTGGTCGGCATTGTCTATTCGTTCCGCCAGGTGCTCCGGCTCTATCCCGAAATTGCCTGGGTCAACAATTTCCGCATCTCCGATCCGGCCAGCACCTCGGAAAAAAGCACGCCGGTGCTGCTCGCGCCGATGGCGACCATGCTGCGCGACCGCACCGGCCATCTCTCTCTCGCCACCGGATCGATGCGATCTCTGCTCGATTCGGTCGCCTCGCGCCTCGAAGAGCAGCGCGAGACGACGCGCTACCTCGTCGGCCTGCTCATCTTTCTCGGACTACTCGGCACCTTCTGGGGCCTGTTGCAGACCGTTAGCTCTGTTGGTTCCACCATCGGCGCGCTCGATACCAATGCCGGAGAGAACACGCTCCTTTTCGACCAGTTAAAAGAAGGCCTCGCCGGTCCACTCAAGGGCATGGGCACGGCTTTCTCCTGCTCGATGTTCGGTCTTGCCGGCTCACTGATCCTGGGCTTCCTCGATCTCCAGGCGGGTCACGCTCAGGGGCGGTTCTATAACGAACTCGAGGATTGGCTGTCCGGCATTACCGAGCTCCAGCCGGCTGACGCCGCCGGCGCTGCCGCGATGCCCCCGCAGCTCCGATTTGCGCTCATCGACATGCAGCGCTCGATTGCCGACCTCAACGACAAGGTCGAGCTCCGGCTTCTGAACGACAACACCGGAGACGCGGTGAAGGATCTCGCCGCCGGCGTAGACAAGTTGATCCGCCAGATGCGCGCCGAGCAAAAAGTGGTGCGCGAATGGGCCGACGAGCAGGCCCAGCAGCAACAAGAGCTTGCCTCCGTTCTGCGCCAGATCACCGACGAGGCGAAGCTCCCGCTGCGCGAGGAGCGCGGCTAAGCCATGTCGCTCGCCCGCGCCCGCCGTGGACGGTTCACGGCCAATTACTGGCCTGGCTTCGTCGACATGCTGTCGACGCTCCTGCTCGTTGTCACGTTCCTCATGGCGTTATTCATGCTCTCCAACTTCGTTGTGACACAGGCGACCAGCGGCAAGGACACCATGCTGTCGCGGCTGAACCGGCAGCTGTCGGAGCTCACCGAGCTTCTTGCGCTCGAGCGCTCGAAGAAGGAGTCGGCCCAGGACGAGCTGTCGGCACTCCAGGCGACACTTGGCGAGAAGGACAAGGAGAACCAGCGTCTGACCGGGCTCCTTGGCGAGGCCGGCGGCAAGACGCAAGGCGCCGAGGAGCGCGCGGCGGCGTTCGGCACCCAACTCGACACGCAGAAGAAGATCACCAATGACGCGCTCGCCAAGGTCGAAATGCTGAATCAGCAGCTTGCTGCGCTGAGACTCCAGCTTACGTCGTTGCAGGAGGCGCTCGACGCCTCCGAGGCGAAGAACAAGGAGAGCCAGGCCAAGATCGCTGACCTCGGCCAGAGGCTGAACGTGGCGCTCGCCAAGAAGGTGCAGGAACTTGCGCGCTACCGCTCGGATTTCTTCGGGAAGCTCAAGGAAGCGCTCGGCGACCGGCCGGACTTCCAGGTAGTCGGCGACCGCTTCGTGTTTCCCTCCGACGTGCTGTTCGACTCAGGGTCGGCCGAGCTGAGGCCTGAGGCTCTTGCCCAGCTCGACAAGCTTGCCAACGCTTTGAAAGAGGTCGAGACCAAGATTCCGCCGGACATCGCCTGGGTGATGCGGGTCGACGGCCACACCGACATTCATCCAATCGCCACGCCGGAGTTTCCTTCGAACTGGGAGTTGTCGAGCGCGCGCGCGATCTCGGTGGTGCGCTATCTGATGCAGAACGGGATCAGCCCGGACCATCTGGTGGCTGCGGGCTTTGGCGAGTTTCAGCCGATCGATCCCGGCACAAGCGACGAGGCTTTCCGCAAGAATCGCCGCATCGAGCTAAAGCTGACCGAACGCTAATCGTTCACTGTTTGTCGGGCTCCGCGGGCTTGCCGGCCTTGGCCGCGACATCCTTGCTCGCCATGTTGACCACCTGCACGCGGCGGTTCTCGGCTGCAAGCGGATTCTCGCGGTTCTTCAGCTTCTCTTCACCGAAGCCGATGGCGACAAGCTGCTTGGGATCGATATGGAAATTCTCGATCAAGAATTCTGCCACCGACTTGGCGCGCTGGTCGGACAGGGACAGATTGTAAGCGTCGGAGCCCTTGGCATCTGTATGGCCCGCGACAAGGAACACCGAACCTTTGAGCTTCTCGTCGCTCAGAGCGGCGCCGAGCTTTTTCAAGATGGGCAGGGCCTCAGGCGTGATCTCGGCTGAATCGAAATTGAAGAACACTTCGAGGTCAATCGCCGGCAAGTCGTTCTCCTCGACCACCTCGGTGATCTCCTGCCGCTCCTCGACGGTGATCTGCCTGGTCTTCGCATTCTGCAGTCGCTTCACGAGGTCAGCTTGCTTGGCATCCTTTGCCGCCTGGTTTGGGTCAAAGGAACGGAACTTCATCTTTGGCTGGAGCGAATTGACGATGTCGCCCGTCGATGGATCCTGAGCCGACGCCGGCGAACTGAGTACAGCGGCACTCGCGATCAGGGCCGCGGCGATAAGGACGACGTGACGCGCTGGCGCATGGCTCATGACGGTTCCTCCCTCCGCTTTTCGCGGCTCCGGCTTTTAGTTTCGCGCGGAAGCCTATCAAGCTCAAGCTGAACCGCGTGTGAACGCGAGGGGCGAACTACTCAGCCGCGTCAGGGGCGAATTGCAGCTCGGCAAGCCGCGCATAGACGCCGCCGCAACCGATGAGGCTCTGGTGCGTCCCCTCCTCAACCAGCCGCCCATGGTCGAAAACGAGGATGCGGTCGGCGTGGATCACGGTGGCGAGCCGGTGTGCGATGACAAGCGTGGTTCGCCCTTCCATGACTTTGTCCAGCGCGCGTTGCACCAGCGTCTCGCTCTCCGCGTCGAGTGCGCTGGTCGCCTCGTCCAGCAGCAGGATCGGCGCGTTACGCAGCACCGCGCGGGCGATGGCAATCCGTTGCCGCTGTCCTGCCGACAGCGTGACGCCGCCCTCGCCGAGCATCGTGTTGTAGCCCTGCGACAGAGCCTTAATGAAGTCATGGGCAAACGCCGCCTTGGCCGCCGCTTCGATCTCACTCCGGCCAGCTTTCTCGACGCCATAGGCAATGTTGGCGGCGATGGTGTCGGCAAATAGCGCAGTCTCTTGCGGCACGAGTGCAAAGCGGGCGCGCAGCGCGGAAAGTTCAGCCTCGTTGGTTGGCACGCCATCGATCTCAACGGCACCGCGATCGGGATCATAGAAGCGAAGCAGGAGCGCGAAGATCGTGGTCTTGCCTGCGCCGGACGGTCCGACCAGCGCCACCCGCTCTCCCGGCGTGACTCGGAAACTCACCTGAGACAGCGTGCTTGTCTCCGGCCTGAGCGGATAGGCGAAGAAAACATCGCGGAAGGCGATCTCGCCGCGCGGGGGCGCTGGCAGCACCTTCGGATGCGTCGGAGACTTGATCTCCGACTTGACCCTTAGCAGCTCGCCGAGGCGCTCTGCCGCGCCAGCAGCCTGGCTGATCTCGCCCCACACCTCGCTGAGCTCGCCCATCGAGGCCGCAGCAAGCAAGGCGTAAAGTACGAATTGCGAGAGCCTGCCGCCGGTCATGATGCCCGAGAGCACGTCCTGTGCCCCGTACCACAACACTCCGACCACGCTCGCGAAAGTCAGGAAGATGGCAAGTGCGGTAAGCCCGGCGCGCGCCTTGGCCCGTGCGTTTGCCGCCTCGAAGGAACGCTCGACCGCCTCGCCGAAGCGCGCCGATGCCGCCTTCTCGTGGGTGAAGGCTTGCAGCACGCGGACCTGGGCAAGGCTCTCGCTCGCATAGGCCGAGGCTTGCGCAAGCGTATCCTGGGCCTGCCGCGACAGCACCCTGACTGAGCGCCCATAGGCAACCAGCGGAATGACGATGATGGGGATCGCAATGAATACGGCAAGCGAGAGCTTCGGGCTCGTCACCACCATCATGACCGTCGCGCCGATGAGCAGGAGCAAATTGCGCAGCGCCTGCGAGATCACTGTGCTTGCCGCCGCCTTAACCTGGGTCGTATCGGCGGTAAGCCGCGACATCACCTCGCCCGAGTGCGAGACCTCGTAGAAGGCTGGGCTCAAACCGGTAAGGTGCTTGAACACGTCGCGGCGAATATCAGCGACCACGCGCTCTCCGAGCCAATTCACGCAGTAGAAACGTGCCGCACTTGCGAGCGCGAGGATCAGCCCAATGCCGGCAAGCGTCGCGAAATATTTGTCGATGAGATCGGGCTCGATGCCGGAGAAGCCGAGATCGATCATGCGCCTCACCGCCATGGGCACGGCGAGCGTCGCTCCAGCCGAGACGAGCAGCGCGGCGAACGCCGCGGCGAGCATGGCTTGGTGGCGGAGGAGATAAGGCTTCAGCGCAAGCAGAGGCTTGAGCGAGGCGCGCCTCGCCTCGTCACCGTCCGCATCTCGCGTGACGGCCTGCTTCTGCCGGTCTTGTGGGTCGGGTCTTGCGTCTACGAGTTGCACAAGAGAAAGGCGCCAGCTTCCAAGGTTCGGGGGGACTTTAAGGGCGCAAGGCACCGGCGAAAAGGGTTAGATATCGCCGCGCTGTTACGGCGCAGCTTGTGCCGGCCGCATAGTTCCGATATAGCCTCCCCCCAAACAAATTCGCGAATTTGCAAGGCAGATGCCATGAAGAAGGACATCCACCCCAACTATCACCGCATCAAGGTGGTGATGACCGACGGCACCGAGTTCGTCACCTACTCGACCTACGGGTCCGAGGGAGACACGCTGAAGCTCGACATCGATTCAAAGACCCACCCGGCCTGGACCGGCGGCGGCCAGCATCTCATCGATCGCGGCGGACGCTTGACACGCTTCAAGCGGAAATACGAAGGCTTCATCAAATAGCAGGCTGACTCCTAATCGGCCTCGGTACCGAACGCGGCACGCAGGCGCGATAGCTGCGTCTTGAGCGGGTGCTCCACCTCGCCCGAAGGCGGAAGCTGCTTGTATCCCAACATGTGATCGAGACGGATCACGCGCGCCTGGAGCTTGATGCTTTGCTCGATCAGCTCGCGCAGCCGCGGCGGCAATGCGCCGAGATCGCGCGCAGGCTGATCGCTGCCCGTTGCGGGAAGCTTGATCTTGCGCTGCTCCTCGATCGCCTGCTCCGGCGTGAGCTCGCCCTCGCTAACGGCGCGCCTGATGAGGAGCCACGATGCGAGCTGCATCAGCCGGGTAGTAAGCCGCATGCTTTCGGTGGCATAGGCGAGCGAATGGGGCGGCCGGAGCTTGCGCGCTTCTTTGCGTCCGTCACCGTCAAGGTAAGTGGCTGCCGCCTCGACCAGCGCCATGCCTTCGCGAAACACCGCCTTGAATTGCTCCGAGCGTGCGAATTTCGCGCCGAATGAGACCGTCACGCCATTGTCACGGTCGCCGCTTTTTGACCTCCCCGCCATCGGCCAACTCCCGTCTACGCCTTAGCCGGCGGCATACTATGCCATGCGGAAGCCACGTCGTCGCCTTCCGGCAGCAAAGGTTAAACGCCGTGAATCGGGCCAAAAAAAGAGCCGCCAGGCGGCGGCTCAGGAAGTTAACAGGGAGGCGTCAAACAGAGTGGACAGGCCACTCAGATCCAGAGGACTGGATGAGGCAAACCCTAGCGCGAGAGTCCTAAGATCGAGTTAATCCTAAGCGCGGGTTTACCTAAAGGAACAGTATCGTTAACGCTTGAAAGCGGCTTCGGCAGCACTCTTCGAGGACTGCTTGGCCGCATGCATGGCCTCGACACGCGCGATCTCGGCCTTGAGATCTTCGATCAGCGCCTTGAGCTCGCCGACAGAGAGCTTGCTCAAGTCCTGGCCGAGCTCGTAGCTCTTCGGCTTCTTTTTCGGTTCGAGATCGTCGGTATCCATCAGCGCATCTTATCATCCCATCTTTGTCCTCTCTAACTCCTCTGTCATCGCCGGGCTTGACCCGACGATCCAGTAAACGCTAGCCGTGTGAGCACTCGGGTTACTGGATGCCGCTTTCGCGGGCATGACGGTCTCAGGAGAAGAGAATCGTGCTGCCGAAAACAATGACCGCCATAGTGGCGAAGGAGGCAGGAGGCCCTGAAGTGCTGGCGCCAGTAGAGCGCCCAGTGCCCACGCCCGGTTCTGGCGAAGTCCTCATCAAGGTCGAGGCGGCGGGCATCAACCGCCCTGACGTGTTCCAGCGTGAGGGTCACTACCCTCCCCCCAAAGGCGCGCCGGACATTCTCGGCATGGAAATCGCCGGCAAAGTCGTTGCGCTGGGGCCTGGCGCCGCGCGCTTCAAAGTGGGCGATTCTGTCTGCGCCCTAATCGGCGGCGGCGGCTGCGCCGAGTTCGCCGTCGCGCCCGAGTCAACGACCCTCCCGGTGCCGAACGAGCTCTCCATGGCTGAGGCTGCCGCTTTGCCCGAGACCGTGTTCACGGTCTGGCACAACGTGTTCGAGCGCGCTGCGCTCAAGCCCGGCGAATGGTTCCTGGTGCATGGCGGGGCGAGCGGTATCGGCACGACCGCAATTCCGATCGCCGCGGCGCTCGGCGCCAAGGTGCTGGCTACGGTAGGGAGCGCAGAGAAGGCACATGTTTGCAAAGAGCTCGGCGCCGTGCGCGCCATCAACTACCATGAGGAGGACTTCGGCGAGGTCGTACGCGAGACGACCGGCGGCAACGGCGCTGACGTGATCCTCGACATGGTGGGCGGCGACTATGTCGAACGCGACTTGAAGGCGGCGGCGCTCGAAGGCCGCATCGTGCAGATCGCCTTCCTCAAGGGTTCGAAGGTCGAGCTCGATCTGATGCGCCTGATGCTGCGGCGTCTGACGCTGACCGGTTCGACGCTCCGCGTGCAAAGCGCAGACGCCAAGGCCCGTATGGCCAAGGCCATCGAGGAGCGCATCTGGCCACTGATCGCCGAAGGCAAGTTCAAGCCGGTGATCGACTCGACATTTCCCCTGAGCGACGCTTCCGCCGCCCATCGGCGCATCGACTCCCCCGAGCATATCGGCAAGATCGTCCTCGTGGTGAACTAGCTCGAAATCGGCGAGAAGCGATTGCCTAAACGGGCAGCACCGCCTATATAGACCTCATTCCCCTTCATTTGATTTCGGTTTTTCTCTTTCGCCGAAGGGGCGGAAGAGGCCCGTTATCCCCTTGAGGACGCCAATGGACCGTACCCCTCTGATGCCAAAAGCGACCGCCGTATGGCTGGTCGACAACACCTCGCTCACCTTCGAGCAGATCGCCGAATTCTGCGGTCTGCACGTGCTCGAGGTGAAGGGCATCGCCGACGGCGACGTAGCGCATGGCATCAAAGGCATGGACCCGATCTCCTCCGGGCAGCTCTCGCGCGAAGAGATTGCCGCAGCCGAGGAAGATCCCTCCCATCGATTGAAGCTCTCCGAGCCGAAGGTCGAGGTGCCGGAGGTCAAGACCAAGCGCGGGCCCCGCTACACGCCGGTGTCGCGCCGTCAGGATCGACCCAATGCCATTCTCTGGCTACTGCGCAATCACCCCGAGCTCAAGGATTCGCAGATCATGCGCCTGGTCGGCACGACCAAGCCGACCATCGTCGCCATCCGTGAGCGCTCGCATTGGAACTCGCCGAACCTTCAAGCGCAGGACCCGGTGACGCTCGGACTCTGCTCGCAGATCGATCTGGACGCCGAGGTGAAGAAGGCCGCCGTCAGGCTGGAACGCGAGCGCAAAGAGGCGGGCATCGTCGAGCAGCCAAAGGCCGGCACTTTGCTTCCCGCCGAGGAGGCGCTTGCAGCAGCGGCGCCTCGGCCTGAGCCTGAGGCCGAGCGACCAATGGCCACGGCGCTGGCGCAGGAGGCGCGCGCCGCCATGGCCGCGCCCGACGAGGAGGAAGAGGGGCCGGACGTCGATTCCGTGTTTGCCAAGCTGAAAGAGCTGAAGCGCACCGACGTTCCGTCCGAGTAGCCCATATTTTTCTTCTGCAACAGTAATTGATCAGAGCCTCTCGCCTTCGCTAGGGTGCGATGAGGAAACGCGCCCCGGGGATGGCAATGGCCAACCCTTACGACATCGGTCTCGACAAGAATCCGGCCAACTACCAGCCGCTGACGCCGCTCGTGTTCTTGGAGCGGGCGGCAAGCGTGCACCCTCAGCATACCGCCATCATCCACGGCAAGGAGCGCATCGCCTACGTCGATTTCTATGCGCGCACGCGGAAGCTCGCCTCCTCACTTGCCTCGCGCGGATTCGGCGAAGGCGACACGATCTCGGTGATGCTTGCGAACTCGCCTGCCATGCTCGAGGCCCACTACGGCGTGCCGATGGCCGGCGCCGTGCTTCACTCAATCAACACCCGCCTCGATGCCACGGCTATTGCCTTCATGCTCGACCATGCCAATGCAAAGGTGTTGATCGCCGACACCGAGTTTGGGCCTGTGCTGAAGGACGCGCTCGACCAGGCCGATGTGAAGCCGCTGCTCGTCGATTATCGCGACATGCAATGCGGCGTCGAAGGGACACGCCTCGGCAATTTCGATTACGAGGAGCTGATGGCCGATGGCGACCCCGACTTTCGCTGGTCGATGCCGTCAGACGAATGGAACGCGATCTCGCTCAATTACACGAGCGGCACGACCGGCAATCCGAAGGGTGTCGTCTATCATCACCGCGGCGCAGCGCTCATGTGCTACGCCAACACCGTCGCTACCGGTATGGGCCAGCACCCGGTCTATCTCTGGACGCTGCCCATGTTCCATTGCAACGGCTGGTGCTTCCCCTGGTCGATCAGCCTCGTCTCCGGCACGCATGTGTGCCTGCGCGCGGTGCGCGCAAAGCAGATGTACGACGCGATTTCCGATCATGGGGTGACCCATCTGTCAGGCGCTCCCTTCGTGATGGCGGCTCTGCTCGGCGCGAGCGAAGAGGAGAAAAGAGAGTTCCCGCAGCGCGTCGCCTTCAGCCATGCCGCGGCGCCGCCGCCCGGGGCCGTGCTCGCCAAGATGGACGAGGCGGGCTTCGAGCTCACCCATCTCTACGGCCTGACCGAGACCTACGGCCCTGCCACGCTCAACGAGTGGCACGCGGCGTGGGATGAGCTCCCCGAGGAGGAGAAGCTAGCCAAACGTATCCGCCAAGGCGTGCGCTATCACGCGCTCGAGGACCTGACGGTGATGGACCCCGAAACCATGGAGAAGGTCACGCCCGACGGCGAGACCCTGGGCGAGGTCATGTTCCGCGGCAATATCGTGATGAAGGGCTACCTCAAGAACGCGAGCGCGACCGATGAGACTTTCGCCGGCGGCTGGTTCCATTCCGGCGACCTCGGGGTGCTGCATCCCGACGGCTATATCCAGCTCAAGGACCGCTCCAAAGACATCATCATCTCTGGCGGCGAGAACATCTCGTCGATCGAGGTCGAGGACGTGCTCTACAAGCATCCCGCCGTGCAAGCTGCGGCCGTGGTAGCGAAGCCCGACGTGAAATGGGGCGAGACGCCGTGCGCCTTCGTCGAGACAAGACCCGGCACGCAGGTGACGGCCGACGAGATCATTGCCTGGTGCCGGGAGAAGCTCGCCCGCTATAAATGCCCGCGCCACGTGGTGTTCGTGGAGCTGCCCAAGACCTCGACCGGCAAGATCCAGAAATTCAAGCTGCGCGAGATGGCGAAGGCTGTATCAGAGGTCCGCTAAATGCCGCTGCTTCGTTTCGATCTAATCGCCGGACGCACCGATGGCGAGCTCAAAGACCTGCTCGATGCCGCGCATCGCGCCATCGTAGAGGCGTTCGGCGTGCCCGAGCGCGACCGCTATCAAATCGTGCACGAGCATCGCGCCTCACGCATTGTCGTCGAGGATTCCGGGCTCGACATTCCGCACACCGACAAGATCGTCTTGCTCCAAGTCACCGGCCGCAAGCGCAAGAAGAAGCAAAAGGAGGACTTCTACGGCCTCCTCTGTGAGGAGCTTGAGAAAGCCTGCGGCATCAGTTCATCCGACGTGGTGGTGTCGTTCGTCGAGAATGGCGACGAGGATTGGTCGTTCGGATTAGGCCGCGCGCAATTCCTTACCGGATTGTGATCCCTAAGTGACGAGCTTTTTGTCTTAAAGCTCCCGGTGTCCGCTTCAGCGCCTTTGAGATCGTTGTAACGGGCGTTTTGCTTTTGGAATGTCGCTTTAGTTCCCTCTCGTCCTGTACCGTCCATTCGCGCCGAACGACACGTCTGCTTCGCCTCGCCATGAATCATCTCCCACATTGATTCTGGTGAGCTCTATATCAGATTTTTCTTCAGCGCTTGTTTTTTGGTGTGCCGAAATTTGCCAACAGCGACCGCTCGGTCCCGGGGTGGTCATAGTGCATGTTGGCTCATCAACACATTCTCAGCTGCGATGTCCACAGTCCGATCCCTTATCGAATAACTTCCATGCGGACGCTGCCCGTGCTGCCCATACCGATTGCCAGAGCAGCACCACTGCTGAGATCAATAGCGCGGCCCTTCACGAATGGACCGCGGTCATTGATACGTACGACTATTGAGCGGCCATTACGGGAGTTTGTCACTCGAACTCGCGTGCCGAAAGGCATCGTTCGATGCGCAGCGGTCATGGCGCTTGGATTGAACTTCTCGCCTGACGCCGTTCGATGTCCAGCGAACTCTTGACCATAATAAGTTGCGATCTCGGCCTTCGCGGCCCCCTCAAAACAGACAAGCGCACATAGCGCCAGAGCCAAAATCCTCATCACAGATGCCCTCCGATCGATTCGAACCATTAAGGCTCGACAATCAGGAGGAAGTTGTTGGCATTAGGCTCCCGATGTGGCGAAAGCAGGCAATTTTAAAGACCTGTTAGCAGCGCAGAAGGTATTGGTCGCACTATTGTGGGCAAAAGCTCAGATCGGCATCTGACCCATTGGTCTTGGTTTCAACGTACCATCATTGCAATTATTGCCTCAATTGTTCCCAAGATTGTTCCACTCTTGCCATGAAATGAGCACGTTGCTGCAGCGAATACGCGCCCTTCAGCCCAAGACTTGCGATCGAACTGAAGGAGACGAGAGTGCGGATTCGCCTGCTATTCACACTTGCATTTTTCTTCTTAGGCGGCACTACACCTCTTCATGCCTCGCTCGGCCCTGCGCCCCAGCGGCAGCCACTGGCTTCGCAGGGGATGGAGACTGACACCGCTAAACCGTCCCTCACTGCGAATTTCTTGAGTGGCGCGACACCTCTTCATGCCTCGCCCCCGTGCGAGCCACTGGCCTCGCAAGGGACGGGGACTGACGATGCCAAATCATCCACCACTGCGGATGGTCAGGGCATTCCACATTTTGACGCCGAGGATCGTGACTACATGATCCGGACGATTGCGTTCGAGGCTGCTAGTGAGCCTGAGGAGGGAAAGATTGCGGTCGCCCATGTCATTCTCAATCGCATCAAGAGCGGCGGATGGGGTGACAGTATTAAGGCCGTGGTGACAAGTCCGTGGCAGTTTGAGCCCTGGATGACAAAGCGCGAAGAGATGGAGAAGCTATCCCCAAATGATCCTAGCTATAAGGACGCCGCACAGATCGCGGATGCCGTCCTCGTTGGGAAGATGCCGGACCCTACCGAAGGCGCTATGTACTTTCTCAATCCTAGCGTGGTTCGGGAGAGGCGCGGCGGCTCCTTACCCTCATGGGCTCAAGGCGAAGGACAGGCAATTGGCCACCATACGTTCTACCGGCCAGACGAGGATGTCATGCTGGAGCATGCCGCAATCTCCAAGGGCCCGTTGGCAACTTCCCTTTCATGCACACGCCTAGAAGCGGGAGAAGCTCCACCTATCGGCTAATGCATTTCGACAAATGGGTGTGTATGTGGGTGTCGCTCTACTGCCTTAAACGGGTGGCATAAATTTAGCTATGGCCAAGCGGCTGAAGGGGTGAGAAGTGAGACTTTTAGCTCTCTCTTTCTTGATCGTCGGCAATCTCCTAGCAGGTCAGGCACATGCCGAGGACTTCACCTGCCAACCTTTGACAAGGCCGGATTGTGACAAGGCGGGCATAACGTGGGACGACAATGCCAACGTGTGCGGGTCAGCCCACGCAGCTGTAAAGAGCATGCCAAAGCCAGAGGCGGCGGAGAGTTTGAGTCAGCCTCTAACGCGAAGCGACTGCGATAAGGCTGGCATGACGTGGAACGATAACGCCAATGTGTGCGGTAAGAAATCGGAAGCTCAGCTTACGCCAAAAGCGATAAATCCAACTACACCGACCATCCTCATTAACATCGACAAAAGCAAGCAAAGGATGACCGTCTCGCTGGATGGCGTCCAACGATATGACTGGCCAGTGTCAACCGGTAAGGCGGGATATTCAAACGCCATCGGGAAGCTTCACACCTCTTTCCATGAACAAGGTTTGGTATAGTAAGGAATGGGACAATGCTCCCATGCCGCATGCAATCTTCTTCATGAAAGACGGTCATGCGATCCATGGCAGCTATGAGGTGAGGCATCTCGGCAAGGCGGTGTCGCATGGCTGCGTGCGGATCTCGCCGCAGAACGCCACAACCCTCTACACGCTAGTCGAGAAGACTGGGCTGAAGAATACCCAGGTCGTGCTTGCCGGCGACACTCCAGGCGGCGAGGCTAAAGTGGCGAATTCAGCGAGCTCTCGGACTCGCCACCATCAAAGCGCAGCGGCATCTCGGACGCGTCATAGTCACGTGGCGACCAGCTCATTCAAGACTCGCTCCTACTACTATGCCGAGTCCTTCGAGCCGCCGCAAAGACGCGGCGGCTTTTTCAGGCGCTTGTTTAGCGGACAATAGACCCCGGACGAATTCAGTCGAGAGTCGTCGGTAGGCATTGGGGACGAAAGGCACCGGCATTCAGTTACCAAACCCGAACGCGATCCTTAGGGGCGAGGTAGAGCTTATCAGTCTCCTTAATGGGGAAGGCGGCATACCAAGGATCGAGATTTCGGACTGTGAACGTGCGATATTGAGCGGGCGCATGGCCGTCTTTAATCAGGAGTTGACGCAGGGCCTCGGGACGCCGGTAGACGCGCCAGCTTTGCGCATAGGCAAGGAAGAATTGCTGGTCACCGGTGAGGCCGTCCACGGCGGGCGCTCCCATGCCATGAAGGGAGGCACGATACGCGTCATACGACACAGCAAGACCCGCGAGGTCAGCAATGTTCTCACCCAGTGTCTGGTGGCCGTTCACGCCGAGATCAGGGAAGGGTTTGTATTGGTCAAACTGTTGTGCGAGGGCTTCGCCCGCCGCCTTGAACTGCTTGAGGTCGGCATCCGTCCACCAGTTGCGCAGATGGCCTTCGGCATCGAATTGCGCACCCGTGTCGTCAAAGCTGTGGCTAATCTCGTGGCCGATCGCGGCGCCGATGCCCCCATAATTCACCGCGGCAGATGCGGCGGGATCGTAGAAAGGTGGCTGGAGAATACCTGCAGGAAAGTTGAGCGCGTTTAGAATCGGCAGGCTAACCGCGTCTAGCACTTGGGGCGTCATCACCCACTCTTTACGGTCGACCGGCTTGCCGAGCAGTGAGCGGCGATAGTCGTACTCGAAGATCTCCGAACGCTCGGCGTTGCCGAGCGCGTCGCCGCGTACGACTTTCAACCCCGAATAGTCGCGCCATTGGTCCGGGTAGGCGATGCCGACCGTCAATGTCGTCAGCTTGCGCTTCGCCTCCGCCTTCGTCTCCGGTGACATCCATGCCAGGCCGTCAATGCGATTGCGGTAGGCGGCCGTGATGTTGGCGACCATGGTCTCAACCTGCGTTTTGGCGGATGCAGAAAAGTACTTCGTGACATAGAGCTTGCCGACAACCTGACCTAGTGCGTCGTCCGTGGCGTCCACCGCGCGCTTCCACCGCGCGCGTTGTTCAGGCGTGCCTTGCAGGGTTGTTTCGTAGAAGATGAAGTGTTCGTCCGAGAATGCTTTTGGTAGGAAGTCCGAATAATGATCGATGACACGGAAGGTGAGATAATCCTTCCAGTCTTCGATGCTCTCGCTCGCGACGAGCGCGGCGCAGCCTTTGACCGCTCCGGGCTGCCAGACGATGAATGTCTTCTGCTTGTCGAGGCCGGCGGCCGCAAAGTAGGCATTCCAATCGAGGCCTGGGGCTTTTGCTGTAAAGTCGGCGCGCTCCCACACGTTATTGCCTTTTTGTATGTCGCCGCTTTCGCTGCGGCTGGCGTGGCTTTGGGCGATTTTGGTTTCGAGCGCCATAATGCGGGACGCCTTTGTCTCCGCCTCTGCTATTCCCCCAAGCTTCAATAGGGCAGTGATGTGGGCGAGATAGGCCGTGCGCACCTTCTTCATCGCGTCCGCATCGGAGAGGTAGTATTCGCGGTCCGGCATGCCGAGGCCGCCCTGGAATAGGAACGGCGCATAGTGGGTCGGGTCTTCGAATGAAGGTGAGACCCACAGGCCGAAGAGCTTGTCGGTGTAGAGGTCCGTATTGTTCAGGATGTCGATGTCGGCGCGCAAGTTTTCGCCCAAATACCGTGCAAGCGTCGTTCGGTCTCCAATCGCCGCAATTTTCCTGAACATGGGCTGCAGCGGCGTGAGACCCTTCGATTCGATGCCGGCTTCGTCCATGAAACTGGCATAGTAGTCGCCGACCTTTTGCGCGTCGGAGTTGGGCTTCGCATTCTGCGCTGCGGCTTGGATGAGATCGACAATGCGTTTGCTAGTCTCCTCCTTCAGGATAGCGTCCACGCCATAGGAGCTACGGTCCGCAGGGATTGGATGCGCCTTTACCCACGCGCCGTTTGCGTACGTCCAGAAGTCATCGCCGGGTGCAGTGGAGATGTCGATCGCATTATGGTCGATGCCCGCGGCAAGAGCGGCGAACGAGGCTACTGCGGCGAAGAGCGCGCTGATCAACGATGCGCGGAGCATGGTCTCATTTGTGCTCTTCCGCCGCGGTGATGTCACTTCTGATCCAAAGCGGGAGTGAGTGCGAGGGCGGTCAATGATATCGGTCAGGAAGTTGTCGGGCTGCATGTCCACACAACAGCGAACGAATGCCAGTGCAGCTCGCGAATCGCCTGGTCGTGTGACTTGCCAGCGGCCTCACAGACCTCGTTGCTGTCAAAGTTGGCAGTCGCGGTCGAAGAACCGGAATAGTCCACAGGATTGTTAGCAACAGCAAGATTAGGGCAGGCATATAGAATTTGCCCCGGCGAGTGGGATCACAGAATGTCTGCTTTCAGGGGTAAAGCGGACGCTTTTTCACATAGCCTGACATGTCCGCTAATGACCCATAACGAACATTCAAACCCAAGTTACATGCGAGCAGAAGCTGGGCGCCCTCGGAAGAATAGTACGAAAAGGTAGAAAAGCCAGACACCGATTGCGGACACGGCTGCCGCCACGTAGGTCCAAGCAGCGGCCCCTAAAACCTTCTGAACTCCAGCTATTTGTTCATCGCCTCGAATGATGCCCTGGCTCACCAATAATTTTTGTGCCCTCGCACTCGCATTGAACTCTACTGGCAAAGTGAGGAAGGCAAAGAGGGACGACGACCCGAAGAGAATGATCCCGATCCAGGTCAGGGTTGGAAGCTGCAGCAGCAGTCCTGCGACAAACAGCCAAGGGGCAACTTGCGCGGCAAGTTGAACGATTGGCACGGTGTAAGTTCGCGCCTCCATGGGGAAGTAATCCTCTGCGTCCTGCAACGCATGCCCTGCTTCATGAGCCGCGACGCCAGCAGCTGCGACACTCGGTGAATAGTAGACGTCCTGGCTTAGCGACAAGGTCTTGGAACGAGGATCGTAGTGATCTTTCAGGATCCCAGGAGTGGACTCGATTGCCACGTCTTGAAGTCCCTGCGAATCCAATAACCGGCGCGCGACCACTGCCCCAGTGATTCCGCCCTGGGTGCCGATTTGAGAATACTTGGCAAAGTTGAGTTTGATCCGCCCCTGCGCGTACAGCCCTAACAGCAAACCAGGAAGAACCAATATCCAAAAAAGCGGATCGTTTAACACTTCCAGATCTCGCCAGCAGCGGATGCTCGTGCAAAGAATAGTGCAATGTCGGGCCCGTTACACGCAACCCACTGCCGATCTGAATGATGCGTTCAGGTTACGACCGCCTCTTAATGGGCTCCCCACTGCGGCGTAGCCGTGTAGGCAAGGCGATTGCGGCTGCGCTGTTGGTCATTTTGGCGTTTGCCACCCTTGTCCAGTTGGTCGTGTTCATTGGCATGCCCCCACGCCTCCTCGGTGTGTTCTTGCGTGCGCTCGCTCTCTCAAGCCTGCTCGCTCTGGTGCCCCTTTCGATACTCTGGTTCCTTGATCGGCGCGAACGTGAGTCTCCTTGGCTATTCGCCGCTGCCTTCCTGTGGGGTGGGTTGATCGCCACGGCACTTGCCTTGCCGTTCAATACCGCCTTTTTCAAACTTGTTGATGAGTGGCTGACGCATCACCCAATGCTCGAAGTGATCCTTGGTCCCGAGGCACCGCTGATGCTTGTGGCCCCAATTTCTGCGCCAATCGTCGAGGAGTTTGTCAAGGCGCTTGGCGTATTATTGCTTTTTTGGCTGTTGCGGCCGGAGTTCGACAATATGCGCGATGGCCTTGTCTACGGCGCCCTGGTGGGCCTCGGCTTCACCTGGTACGAGGCAGCGCTTTACGTAGTTAACGTTTACGCCAAGATTGGCGTGGCCGCGTATGGCCTACAGCTCGGTGCCCGGTACGCACTTTTCGGGCTCGGGGGACACGCATTGTTTACAGGCCTCTTCGGTGCGTCTCTGGGGTTCGCACTTCAAACTCGGCGCAGATGGTTGCGCATTCTCGCTCCCATATTGGGGCTTGCGCTCGCCATTGCGGCCCACATGCTAAACAACGCGCTGCCGCTGTTTGCAACACTTACGAGGATCGCCGCAGGCAAGCCGCCACCGGAGAGCGAACAGATCCCTGACATCGGGTTTTTCCAAGCGTTCGCCACGAGTAGTCTTGTCCAACTAACGATATTTGTTCCGTTCTGGCTCATCATGGCATTTGCGGTTTGGCGAAGCGGCGTCTGGGAACGACGCGTGATCCGCGAGGAACTCGCAAGCGAAATCGGGCGTTCGGTCACACCGGATGAGTATCGAGCTATAGCCAGCGATCGCATGCTACGGACACGCCGCGTAGACCGAGAGGATCCGGAGGTATCGGCAGCGCTTGTGAATGCGCAGAACGAACTCGCGTTCCGCAAACGCCGCGTGCGCAACGACGGCGGTGACCCCGAACGAGACAGTTTGGTGGCGGGATGGCGGGAGGACATCCGCCGTTTGCGACTAGTATAGGATACGCCATCTTCTTAGAGCGGCTCTCTGGTAGCGCACTTCTTGAATGTCCGCTGATGGCACTTAGCGGACATTCATCGTCAGAAGGATCATGTCCGCTATTGAGGGGTAAAGCGGACCTCTCCGACGCCTGCTCCAACGTCTGCTTATGACCCATAGCTGACATTGACCTGCCGCGTTACCGGCATACCCTTCCGGGACCAGCCAACGAGAGCGGTGCCATGAAGAACAGCATCTTCGCAGCATTGGGCCTCATCGGCTTAGCAGGGGCGGCGAACGCGGAGACTTCTGCCGACAACTCCCGTCGCAACATCGAGCGTCGGGCTGTCGAGGCGGTCATCTGGGGCATGCCGGCCGTCAATTACGACCTCATGTACCAGGAGATGCTCAAGCTCGGCGGCAAGCCCAACCAGATCGTCTACTGGTGGCGCCTGCCGGACTGGAAGAACCAGACGCTCACACCGAATCCCGACGTGATCTATCTGATGCCGTTCTTCAACACCAAGGACGCCGGTCCCATGGTGCTGGAGATTCCGCCCGCCGATGACGGTGTAATCAACGGCACCATCATGGACGCCTGGCAGGTGCCGCTGGAGGATGTAGGTCCGGCTGGCGTCGACAAAGGCAAGGGCGGGAAATACCTGATCCTGCCGCCCGACCCCCAAGGCGCGGCACCGAAGGGCTACATTGCTCTCCCGTCGGCGATTACCAGGGCTACGCGTTGCTGCGCTCCATTCTCCGAAGCGGCAGCGATGCGGACGTCGCCAAGGCCGTCGACTACGCCAAGTGCATCAAGCTCTATCCCCTGTCGCAGGCAGCGAATCCGCCGGCGACAACATTCGTCGATGCGATCAACAGCGTTTACGATTCCACGATCCCGTACGACTTGCGTTTCTTCCAGTCGCTCGACCGCATCGTGCAGACTGAGCCCTGGCTGCCGCGCGACAAGCTGATGATCGACATGCTCAAGTCGATCGGCATCGAGAAGGGCAAGCCGTTCAGTCCCGATGCGAAATCACAGGACATCCTCAACTCGGCCGCCCGCGAAGCCCACGCCCTCCTGGAAAGCAGGTATGA
>Ga0207678_10000047_pt1 | contig 91240 bp, 77 predicted proteins | sample KBSC63metaG_FD_184319 | JGI IMG/M metagenome (GOLD analysis project Ga0207678, IMG submission 184319) | Corn rhizosphere microbial communities from Kellogg Biological Station, Michigan, USA - KBS C6-3 metaG (SPAdes) (version 2) | ecosystem: Host-associated > Plants > Roots > Rhizosphere > Soil ... | reverse complement strand
GCGGCCGGCTGCGGCTGCGGCTGCGGAACGCCCGGTACCACCTCCTGCGGCGCGGTCGGCGGGCCCGGCGGCGAATCGGGGACCACCGGGTGCACCGTCTTCGATTCCGCCGGAACAGGCGCAGCCACTTCCTCCCGGCCTGCGGCGCTCGTCGACGGCTCGACGAGGGTCGGGGCGGCTTCCTCGGCCGGGGGCTTCTCCGACGGCACCTTTTCGGCCGCCGCAGGTTCGTCTCGTGCGGCCTCCGGTGCCGGTTCGGCGGGTGTCGGTGCCGCCTCTGACCGGTCCTCCGGCGATTCGACCGAGGGCGGAACAGCGGCCGTGTCCTCCGGTGCCGAAGTAGCCTCCGGCGGCTCCGCCTCCCCCGGCTCCGGGTCGACCTGGGCCGATGCAGCAGCCCGCGGCTCGCCCGCCTCCTGCGGAGCCGGAGCCGAGGCCGGTGCCGGTGCCGGGGCCGGGGCGGCAGCTCGTGGCTCGTCCGCCTCCCGTGGCTCCGAAACCGGCGCCGGAGTCACGGGAGCCGACACCGGCTCACCGGCCCCCGAACGACCCGCAGATTCACCCGGCGCCGGCTCGTCCACAGGCTGCGCCTCGGCGCGGGACACCTCTCCCGCCACCGGGCCCACCGACGTCTCGGCCACCGGCAAAGCCTCGGCAGGCGCCGACACCCGCGGCTCCACCGCCTCACCCACCTCCGGTCGCGACACCGCAGGCGCCGCGTGCCGAGGGGACTTCACCGGGCCCGGCAGGTCCGACTCGGCCGTCACCGACCACTCCGGCTCCACCCTCGTCCCCGCCTGCGGTACCGCGTCGTGGCGGGCCGGTTGCCCCCCCGTCGCCGGCAGGTGCTGGTCCGGGGTTCCCGGGACCGACTGGGCCGGTGGCGGGTGCGGGACCGTCCGCCACACCGGGGCCGGGCCGATGTTCATCGGGGCCGGCGCCGCCGCGGGGCCGGATGGGGAGGCCGCCGGGGGTGCCGGGCGCCCGGCCGGCTTCGGGATCGGGTCCAGGCACGACACCAGCACCGAGGTGTTCTCCGGGTCCTCCACCTTGCGGCCGCTCCGCTCGCGGTAGACCATCTCGCCGTCCGCGTCCATCTCGACCAGGTAGCCCGCCTCCGCGAGCTGCTCCTCGTCGAGGTCCGCGAGCTTCTCGTAGCGGGAAGGCACCACCCGGTAGATCGGCCACGCCAGCCCCGCGTGCTCCGCGTGGAACTGGGCCAGCAGCGCCGCCATCTGGTGCTGCCAGGGCAGCGACATCCCCTCGGCCAGCGACCGCGGCAGCACCACGTACCCCGCGTCCACGCCCGGGTAGCCCTGGCCCAGCCGGTCGGCGAGCGGGGTGCTGGACGCCGGCCGGGCGCTCTGCCGGGGCGGCTGCGGCGCGCCGAACAGCGCCGCCGGGTCCCGGGGCTCGCCCGCGCCGGACTTGCCTCGCCTGCCGAATTTGCGTCCCACGTGCTCATCCTCTGCCAGTACGCGGCCACCTGCTCGTGGAAGCGCCGCGACGTCGGGTGAATCGGCCGATCCTGTCCAGGCCCTCGCGACCCATGCTAAACGCCGGGACGGACCGCCTGCGGCACGAGTTCGCGCTCGTCGAACGAGAAGTCCCGGGTGTGCACCGGGACGCCGGTCTGCTGCGCTTCGACGATCTTGTTGTCGCCCAGGTACATCATCACGTGGTGGATGGACGTCGGATCCGACGGATCCGTGGCGAGGAACAGCAGGTCACCGGGCTGTGCGTCGCGCACCGGCAGGTACGCGCCGGCGTGGTACTGGTCGCGCGAGACGCGCGGCAGGATGATCCCCGCCGACTCGTACGCCCGCAGCATCAGCCCCGAACAGTCGTACGAATTCGGCCCCGTGGCGCCCCACACATACGGCTTCCCCTGCTCGCCCAGCGCGAAACTGATCGCCTGCGCGGCGGCCTGGCTGGGCGGCAGCAGTGCCCCCATGCCGGTGCCGCAGGAGACGACGTCGACGACTTGGCCGACCGTCTCCACCAGCGTCGCCGCCATCGGCTCCCACTTGTGGTAGCGGTCCGGGAAGCCCGACCGCTCGACCGCCTGAGCCGCGTCGCCCGGGCGTTTGTTCTCCCAGTCCGGCACCGCGAGCAGCACGTCGTAGAACTTGTTGACCGCGTACGTCGGGTTGGTGACCTCGGCGATCGAGCCCCAGCCCATCGACGGGCGCATCTGGAAGATGCCCTGGGAGTCTCGGTCGCCGTAGGTGAGGTTGTGCAGGCCGGACTCGGTCATCCCGGCCTGGATCGCGACCTGCCACGCACGCGGCGCCAGCGTCCGCTGCTTGCCGATCGAGATGATCAGCGCGACGATGCCGCGCTGCTCGTCGTCCAGCTTCGACGCGTCGACCGTGCCGCGGTCGCCCTGGCCGGGCTGCGTCGGCCCGACCGAGGCGTCGCAGCTCATCAGGTTCACGCCCCGGGCCTGCGCCTGCTGGTTGTCGATGACGACCTTCGCGGCGACCGCGGTCACGACCAGGGCGCCGACCGCGAGGAACACGACCAGCCCCAGCCACAACCCCAGGCGCCGCACGGTCAGCTCGCCTGGTCGTAGTCGGCGACCCGCCAGCCGGCGTTGGTGCTCACCACCGTGATGGCCAGCTTCGGCCCGTCGGTCGGGATGGTCACCTGGAGCGACTTCGGGTACGACGTGCCGACGACCGGCTCACCGGTGACCTTGGTCGCCGGGATGTTCGACGGGTCCACCGTCGACATCACGGGCAGGTACTCCTCGGTGGTGAACGGCTTCAGCTTCGCGAGCCACTGTTCGGAAGTGATGCCGGCCGGGTGGTCGACCCAGGCCGCGGCCCACTGCTTGGCGACGCGGACCGCGTCGGCGTTCGGCGCGGCCGGCGTCGGGGTGGCCAGTGGTGTGGACAGCCGCGTCGGCAGGTTCGACGTCGGGACCGGCGCGGCGATGCCCGGCGGGGTCGTGGTCACCGAAGTGGTCGTCCCGGGGCCGGTGGCCGCCTTGGCAGGCGGCTTGCCGACCACCTTGGGCAGCACGATGCCGAGCGCGGTGACCAGGATGGCCAGGAAGACCAGCGTCCCCATCAGGTGGCGGGGCGAGCGCAGCGGCCAGCCCCACAGGCGCCGGTAGACCGCGGCGCGGCCGCGGTTGGTGCGGATCGGCATCGGTCACCGCCCCACGGCTTGGTCGGTGTCCCGCGGTTCCTCGCGGACCTCGATGCCCCGCGACGGCCGGTAGAGCACGAAGACCGGCTTGCCCGCGACGACCTCGGGATCGACGCGACGCGGCTGGGCGCGCACGCCCGGCACCCGCGGGGCGTCCTGGGCCGGGTAGTCGCTGAAGCCGGATTCGGGTGTGCGCAGGTCGGACGGCACGACGACGGGCTCGGGCTCGTCGCTCCAGCGCCGGTCGGCCACCGGGGAGGTGTCGACGCGCCGGCTCTCTTCCCGCATCGTCGGACGCCCGCCGGCGCCGACGACGACGTATTCGCCGCCGTCGCCGTTGGCCGGGTTGTACTGGCCGAACACGGGTGCGCCGGGCCGGCCGCCCGCGGGCAGGGCGCCCGCCGAACCACCGCCGCCGACGGCCCCCGGCCACGCACCGGACCAGGCGGCGGCCGGGCGGGAAGCGCCGTTGTCGAGGCGCTGGGCACTGGCGAAGATCGTGGCTTCCGGCCGGAACCGGCCGCCGCCGGCGGTGGCGCCGAGCGGTCCGCGCTGCTCGCCGTCGACGACGTCGTCGGTGTCGCGGACGTTCTGCCAGAACTCGTCCTGCGGGGTCGGGCCGTTCTTGCCGCGCCGGAACCGCGAGAAGATCCCGCCCCCGGGCGACGGCACGGCGGCGCCGACCATGCTGACCGACATCTCGACCATCTGCCACAGCCGCCGCACCGGCCGCCCGACCATGAACAGCAGCACGGTGATGAGCCCGGCGAGCACCATCTGCGTGAGCATGTTCAGCGAGTTGCCGGCGTCGAAGATGGCCTGCAGGAGAAGGGCGTGCACGCCGGCGAGGACCGAGAGAACGACGAGGTTGAACGCGACCCCGCCGGCGACCTTGAGCACGCGGCGCAGGATCTCCGGGTGCAGCAGGGCGACCAGGCCGATGAGCGGGGCGGTGAGGGCGAAGAGGCGGATGAGCACCTGGGCGAGCAGGACACTTGCCTTGGCCAGGAGCTGGAAGAGCGAGTAGACGAGCGCCTGGCCGAGGGAGAGGAACCCGGCACCGGTGCGGCCGCCGGCTTCGCCGGTGAAGTAGCCGGTGGCGGGGCCGAGCTTGGTGGAGATGTCCTTGTAGGCGTTCTTCTTGCCGTCGATGACGGCCTGGTTGGCGTCGTCGCCGTTGCGCAGCTGCGCCCACGTGAACGCCTGCGCGTCCAGCAGAGGACGGCCGAACTGCTCGGCCTGCGGCGCGGTCGGCGAACCGAACTCCCCGCGGATCCAGTTCTTGTAGACGATTTCGTTGTGCAGGCTCGTCGGCAGCACGTGCCGGACGACGCGGTTGTCGGCGTCGTCGACGAAGCCGGCCTGGATGTTCGTCGTGGTCTGGACGATGGCTTTGTCGATCGGGTCGAAGTACCGCAGCATCGCCAGCGAGGACGCGGCGAGCCAGACGCCCGCCATGGCGTACAGCGCCCGTTTGCTGACCGCGGCGAGGTCCCCGCGCCAGATGTTGCGGAACATCATGATCGACAGGATCAGCGCGACCAGGCCGAACAGCTGGGCGTAGATGTTGTTGTAGACCTTCTCCGCGCCCGACTTCACCGCGCTGTAGAGCGGGTTGAGCAGCCCGCCTTCCAGCACGGTGTAGTGCAGCGCGTTCGTCGCGCCGACGATGTTCTTGCCCAGGTTGAACAACTGGTTGCCGCCCCAGGTGTCCAAGGTGGAGCCGGCCGGGGTCAGGTTGATCCCGGAACAGTTCGTCTCGAAGGTGTTCCAGACGAACCCGGCGTAGCTGTAGTCGACGTACGGGCTCCCCGCCTCGCCGTGGCCTTCGGCGGGGTCGATCGCGCCGACCATGCCCGCACCCGGGCGTTCCGGGTTCGGCGCCTCACCGCACTGCGCGGCGCTCGCCGCCGGCGCCGTGGCGATGGCCTGCAGACCGAGGACGAGCATGACCGCGAACATCGTCGCCTTGCGCCCCGGCGTGCGCCGCCCCGGCCGCGGACCTTCCTTGATCCGCCGCTTCAGCGAGTGCCACCCCGCGGCCAACGTCAGCAGGACCGCCAGCGTCAGCACGGTGTTCATGCGGCGTCCCGGCCGGTGCCGCCCTTTCCTCCGGTGCGGGCGTGTTGCTGCCCGCCGGACGGCTGCACGCCGCCCTCCACTTCGCCGGTCTCCGAGGCCAACGGGTCCGGGGCGCCCAGGAGGTTCTCGTCGGCGAGGCCGACCTCCAGTTCCGCCGCCAGCTCGAAGTCCTGCTCCAGCTCGATGTCGTCCTCCGGCGGGACCGCGACGTAGGGCTTCTTGTCCTCTGCAGGCAGCGCCAGTTCGTTGCCGGGCCGCCGGGGTGGGGACGCCGCGTCCTTCGAACCCGGGGTCGTGTCCATGACCGCGCGCAGGTGATCGAGGTGCGGGCCCGAGAAGTCGACGCGGATGCGCTCCACGCCTCCCGCGCCGTCGCCGAAGATGAACTGGCGGGGCTCGACGTCTCGCTCCAGGCCGCGCTGTTGAGCGCCGGGGCGGCGGCCCAATGCGGCCACGACCTGCTCGTACCCGACGCCGACGGGCACCTTCAGCAACCGCAGGGCGTCCGCCTGGGCGTCGTCGTCGTCCAAGCGGCCGACGAACACCGAGTCCAGCAGGGCCACGAAACCCTGGATCTTCAGGAAGTCCGCCGGGATCTGGGAGGACAGCAGCACACGGACGTTCCACTTGCGCGAGTCACGCGCGAAGCGGTTCATCAGCACACGCCCGGTCGGGACCTCGGACAGGAAGAACGCCTCGTCGATCCAGACGCCCTTGCGCATCTCCTTCGGCTTCTCGTACACCGACCGCTGGGTCAGCCACGCCGCCAGGTTCAGCATCTCGACGCCGAGTGACTCCGCGTCCGTCCAGTACTCGCGGGGGACGCCGTCCTTCGGCAGGGTCAGGCCGGCCATCGTCAGGACCGTCAGCCGGTCGTCGCGGGTCTCCGAGTACGGGTCCGCGTCCGTCTCCGGGATGAGCAGCGCCATCCGCTCGCGCATCTCGTCGAGGAAGTCCGCGACGACGCCCGCGTGCTCGTGGTGTTCCGACGAATCCCGGCGCAGGGCATCGATCACCTGGCCCGGGTCCGCGTCGAAGCGGCCGCCGACGGCGCGGACCGCGCGCAGCAGCACGATCCGGGTCTGGGCCATCCGCGAGACCTCGTACGGCAGGACACCCGTGAGGACGTCCAGGACCAGCCGCCGCCGGGTCGCACCCGCAAGGGCTTTCTCGCGGCGCCAGGACCGCTCGGGGTCGTCCTCGTCCATGAAGTGCTCGATCAGCGGCTCGGCGACCACCCGGTACGGGTTCAGGATCCCCGGCTGGGCGTTGAGCAGGTTGATCGGACGCGCGTACGGCCGCAGCTCCGGCAGGTCGCACAGCCGCGACAACGGCCCCGAAGGGTCGAGGATCGTCCAGTTCGCCCCGGCCCGCAGCGTCTTGTAGACGATGCCGCCGCCGAGGAACGACTTACCACCACCCAGGCCCGCCACCATGGCCGTCAGGCCGGAGCCGTCGCGGATCTCCTGGGCCATCCACGGGTCCCACGCCACCGGGCGCCGCGTGGCCGTGCACGTCTCGCCGAGCAGGATGCCGCGGCGGTCGCCGACCTCCGCGGTCGCCGTCGGGACCGCCGAGGACGCCCAGACCACCGAGCCGCGGCGCATGTACGCCGCCGAGGCCAGCGGCTCGCCCGGGATGAACTCCCGGGCCATCGCGTACTGGGCTTCGGGGTGCTCGATGGCGATCTTCGGCTTGTACAGGTCGAGCAGCTGCTGGGCCAGGCGCAGCGCGTCGCGCTCGGTCGGGCCGGACACCGCCAGCCGCCACCAGGACCGCACGCGGGTGGCGAGCGCGGTGAAGCCCGACGTCATCTCGTCGTCGATCTCCAGCACCCGGCCGGCCTGCCGCGACAGCGACTGCGGCGGTTCGAGCTCGTGCTCGTCGGTGTAGTGCTTGACCTGCGAACGGACCTTGTTCATCTGGCGCTGCAGTTCGCTGGCGACCTCTTCGGGGCGCCGGACGTAGATGCGCGCGGACACCTCGACGGCGGCGGGCAGCCGGTCGGCGTGCTGGATCCACGGGTCGTCGACCTCGGGGATCTGCAGGCCGTGCATCTGCCCGACGGTGAGCACGGCCAGGTGCCGCGAGACGCCGGCGTTGGAGCCGGTGCGGCCGCGGACGGTCACCGTCGGCGCGTACGGGTCGGCGTAGAAGTCGGCGGCGTCGGTGAAGCTGGCCAGGTCCTCCGGCTCCCAGGCCGCGCCCGGCACGGCGGGCATGTTCCGCGGCGCGGGCAGGCCCAGCGAACAGGACCGGTGCATCAGCCAGGACATCTCCTCGGCGTGCACCGGACGGCCTTCCAGCCCGGCGCTGCCGATGACCTGGTCGAGGTGCTCGACCTCGGAGTCCAGCGCGGTCAGCTCGGCGTCGACGGCCTCGGGCAGGATCTTGCGCAGCACCGGCGCGGCCCGCTCGACCGCGCGGTCGACCATCCGCCGGGTCTGCACCTGCACGCCGATGTAGACCTCTTTTTCGGCCATCGAGCGGCCCATCAGCTGCTGCTGCTCGCCGATCAGGTAGTCGTCGAAGGACAACGCGCCCGGGACGTCCTGCGGGCGGCCGTGCGCGTTGTAGACGTGCGCCTCGGCCCACATCCGGATCGGGTACGGGCGGTTCGTCACGCGCAGGTGCAGCCAGCGGCCCTGCAGCTCGGCGTACTGGCCGGCGATGGCCGCGATCAGGTCGCGCCGCTGCGAGTCCGAGCGGAACGACCAGCGCTGCGGCGCCAGCCGGTACCAGGCGTAGACCTCGACGCCGGTGCGGACCAGGTGCCCGTCGATGCTTCGCACCGCGATCGACGGGGTATACGCGGGAATGGCCTGCTCACCGGGCAGGCGCGCCTTGTTCCCCGAGCCGTTCCGCGACGCGCGGACCTGCTCGGGCGGTTGCCATGCGCCCGAGTGCGTCTCCCGACCCCGTTTTCCTCGGCTACCGCCGCGACCGAACAACGACTACCTCCCGGCCCGAGCCGGGTTGCCCCGGCTCCGGCGCGCTCGTGGTGCTCCCTGGGTGAAGGCTGCCCCCGGCGGGCCGCCGTGGTGCTGGTACTGCCGCCTCCGCTTGTGCTTCGGCAGCGGGCGCTCGGCCCGTACCCGGACGCGGCTGGCGCTGACCGCGCCCCCGGTGCCCGTGGCCACCTCTCTGGGGGTGTTCAGCTCGCGCCCGGCCATCGCGACCACGGCGCCGAGCGGGCGCTCGTGGCTGATCTTGGCCGTGAGCAGCCGGGTGATCACGATGGTGGCGACGAACGCCCACGCCGTCGAGAAGAACCCGAAGCTCCACCCCGCCCAGCGTTCGACACCGAGCACGAGGAAGAACGTCGGGATGCCGATGAGCCAGGCGACGTACCGGGCTCTCCAGGGAAAAGTCGCTTTCGGCGGGCCGAGCCACACGGCGTCGACCCGGTAAACCTCGTCGTCAGTCCTGATGCGCACGCCGCCGCCTCAGCCCGTGAACAGGCCGGCGAGCCACTTGCCGACGTCCACACCCGCACCGCTGACCGCGAGACCGATGATGGCGAGCGCGATGACCACGCCGGCGAGCCGTCGCATGACACCGGCGTTGTCGCCCTTGCCGCCGCCCAGCCACAGGAGCAGGAGCGCGACGGCCAGCAGCACCAGGGGGATGACGTTGTCGAGCAGCCACTGGCGCACGTTGCCCGTGCCCAGTTCGCCGGCGGCCAGCGTGTCGAGGGTGGTCAAGGTCATCATCGCGATACTCCCGGTGCGCGGTGGGGGCCGCGCGGTTCTGGCTCAGGCGGTGCTTCGAACAACATCATGAGGGCTACGAGGGGTAGTGGTCAAAGTGCACAGCGTGGAGGCCGGCTGGCTCGTCAACCGTCGTGGTGCGCATGGCACACGAAAACTCCACGCCCACCATCATCGCGGCAAGGGCCCTCGGGTTGAACCCCGGCCACCCATACTTCTCAGTGTGCTGACGAACTCACCCCATTGCCCGGGATTTGCTCACTGTGGGTACTGACACTGTGGCCGTTGTGCGGCCTGGAACAGTGTGACATGACCCGAACGGCCGTGTCTCCCGAGTCCGCTCTGTGACGACCGTCGGCCGGTCGGCACACATGTCGATCTTGACCGTCCGTGCTGTCCGTCACGGGGTGCTCAGTACTTCACAACTTTTTCACTACATAGCGTGATCTTGAAGCTCCGGTCACGCCCGCCGCTCGGCGAAGACGCCGTCCGGGAAGGCACCGGCTTCGACGACGCGGCGGCTGAGCCCGCGGCCCAGCTCCTCGAGCCGGGCCGTCTTCTCCGGTCCCAGGTGGCGCCACGGCCCGGCCGCGGCCGCTTCGGTGGCCGCCTCGATCCGGTCCCGCAGCGCGACGCCGTCGTCGGTCAGCCCGCCCTCGGCGTCGAGGATCCCGCGCTCGGCGAGCGCGGCTTCGGTGGCCGCCCACTGCTCGTCGCTCCAGCCGCGGGTCAGCTTGGCGGCGCCGGTGGCGAAGCCGCGGCCGGTGGCCACGTGGGTGATCAGGGCTTCGATACCGCTCAGGCCGTTCAGGACCAGGGCGGCGATGTGGCCGTCGCCGCGGTACTCGCGGATCAGGGTGACGGCGTGCCAGAGGCCGAGGTGCGGCTCGCCGGGCCAGCCGAGCCCGGCGTGCGCGGCGTAGAGGGGGCGGCCTTCGGCGGTGCACCCGGCGACGGCTTCACGGGCGAGTTCGGCGGCCTCGGCGACTTCGTCGCTCTTGACGTGGTCGCCGAGCAGGCGGGTGAGGGCCTTGTCGACGCCGTCGAGCCGCGCCGCCAGCACCTGCTCCGGCGTCGCCAGGGTCCAGGCGCGCGGGATGACGCGGGCGACGACCTCGGGGTTGAAGTTGTAGAAGGTGGCCGCGACGACCTCGGGCCCGACGGGTCCCATGGCCGCGGACCGCCCGGCGAAGTACGGCATCCGCCCCGGCCGCAGCCCGATGCCGGTGAGCGCGGCGTCGACTTCGGGCGCGAAGTACGCGAGAGCGTGCAGAGAGTCAAAAGCCGACTTGAACCGCTTCTCGTCACCCGCCATGCCCGCACCCTACTACCGGGTAACCATGCAGCGGAACCACGTCGAGGGGCATCACGCGTGACTGGAGGGGCATCACGCGTGATCCGGCGGGCATCACGCGTGACTGGGCGGGCATCGGGCTGATGCCCCTCCCGTCACGCTCGATGCCCCTCCGAGCACGCGTGATGCCCGTTCGAGCACGTCGGCTTGGCGCGGACGAGCCGGCATGTAAGCCGGATCCTGTTCCCCGGTCGCCTTGCGGCTCGCGGGGCGGCGGCCATCCATCTCGGCCTGCCGTCGCCGGCAGGCTCCAGCGGCCTACCCGCAGGCTCGGACGGGCCGTCCTCGAACGCCTGCGCAGGAGCCCGGGGGCTCCCTCTTGGCCTTGCTCCGGGTGGGGTTTACCTAGCCGTCCCGGTCACCCGGGACGCTGGTGGTCTCTTACACCACCGTTTCACCCTTACCCTCGCCCGAAGGCGAGGGCGGTCTGTTCTCTGTGGCACTTTCCCGCGGGTCACCCCGGGTTGCCGTTAGCAACCACCCTGCCCTGCGGAGTCCGGACTTTCCTCGAGCCGGGTCGCCCCGGCCCGCGACCGCCCTGCCAGCTCGTCCGCAGGCTGGATGGTAGCTCAGTAACCGGCCACCGCCTCCGTGTGGTGGCGGGGCCGCAGCTGGGGCGGCGGCTCGGCGGGCGCCGGGTGCTGGCGGGCCAGTTCGGCGGTCCAGTGCAGGACGGCGGCGGGGCTGTCGAGGCCGATCAGGCCGACGAGCCTGCCGTGGCGGACGAAGCCGGTGATCGGCCGGGTGCCGGGCACCGGCGATTCGAGCAGGACGGTGTCGGTGGCGAGGGAGGGCCGGCCGGCGACCTGGATGCGGACGCCGTGCTGCTCGGACCAGTAGCGCGGCACCGGCGTGTACGCCGGGGAGCCCTGGGGGCCGGCGAGGAGGTTCTGGGCGGCGGCCCGGCTCATCTCGACGGCGTTCAGCCAGTGCTCGTCCCGGTGCGGCGTCGAGTCGAAACGGAGGTTGGGCCAGCGGGCGACGTCGCCGGCCGCGACGATCGTCGACGAGCCGACGACGTGGCAGGTCGGGCCGCAGACGACGCCGTCGTCGAGGGGCAGCTTGGCGCCGCGCAGCCAGGAGACGGCGGGCACGCTGCCCACGGCGACGACGACGCAGGCGACGTCGAGGGCGCGGCCGTCGGCGAACTCGAGGCCGACGTGGGTGGGCGCGGGGCGCCAGCGGCGGATCGTGGTGCCGAGCTCGAGGCGGACGCCGCGGGCGGTGTGCAGCGCCGTGAGCCAGTCGCCGATGTCGGGCCCGAGGACGTCGGCCAGCAGGGAGCGCGCCCGTCCGAAGAGGACGACCTCGCGGTTCATCTCGCGCAGGCTGGAGGCGACTTCGCAGCCGATGAAGCCGTCGCCGATCACGGCGACCGGGCCGGGGTTGGTGGCCAGCGCCCGCTTGAGCGCGATCGTGTCGGTCAGGGTCCGGACGACGACCACGCGCGGGTGGCCGTGCGGCGCGCCCGGCATCCGGCGCGGTTCGACGCCGGTGGCGATGATCAAGCCGTCGTAGTGGAGTTCCTCGTCGCGGAGGTGGACGACCTGCCGGCCCGGCGAGAGCGCGGTGACCGGCGTGTCGAACCGCCATTCGGCGTCGACTTCGAGGGGGTCGGCGAGCAGGGTGTCGGCACGGCTGACCGCGCCGGTGAGCAGCTGCTTGGACAGCGCCGGGCGGTGGTAGGCGATGTCGGGCTCGGCGCCGAGGACGACGACTTCGCCGTCGAACCCGAGTTCGCGCAGCCGTTCGGCCGCGCGCAGGCCGGCCAGGCCGGCTCCGGCGATGACGATGCGTTCGCTCATCGGGTGGCTCCCAACAGGTGGATGGCTCTCATCGGGCAGGCGCGCGCGGCGGCCTGGACGTTCGGGACCAGCTGGGCGCCCGGGCGCTTCTCGTAGGCGAGCTGCCCGTCCTGGCCGAGCTGGAAGACCTGGGGCGCCTCGGCCTGGCAGACGCCGTAGGCGTGACAGCGCTCGACGTCGACGTCGACGCGCACGGTGGCCGGCTCCGGGCCGGGCTCGACGGACGGCGCCGTCACCAGTCCGGCGCGGGCGAGGACCGAGGCGGGGAGCACGCGCAGGACCGACAGCAGCACCGGCGGGACGAGCAGCGTGAGGCCGGCCAGCCAGACGACGGCGAGGTGCCCGCTCGAGATGGCGCCGAGCCAGGCGTGCCCGGCGAGCAGGCCGATGGCGAGGTACCCGGCCTGGTGGAAGCGCAGCCAGCGGCCCTCGCGGGCGCCGCGGCGCAGGCCCGCGGTCACCGACACGGCGATGACGAGCTCGAGGCCGATGATGCCCAGCGCGTGCCGCGGGGTGCCGTCGTAGAAGGGCAGGACCAGGTCGGCGACGCCGAAGGGGTCGTCCTCCAGGAAGAGGAAGGTCAGCCCGTGCAGGGTGCCGGTGGCGAGGGTGAACGCGGCGAGCGCGACGTGCCCGGTGCGGATCGCGTCCTGGCCACTGAACCGGCGGACCCAGCCGGTCGCGGCCAGGACGCCCCAGCACAGCGTCAGGCACATGCAGAGGTAGGTGAGGCGGCCGGACAGCGCGGCGGCCTCGGCGATCCCGGTGTCGTGCGGCGACCCCGGGATCAGCGCGGCGGACAGTGACATGGGGCGGCTTACCTCCGGGTGCGCGGCGAGGGCCTGCCGGGGGTTCCGAGCAGGCGGAGCAGGCCGAACGTGGCAACGGCGGCGAGAGCCACGAAAACGGCGCCGAGAGCGATGGCGCCGCCGCCGAGGGTGTCGTCCTCGGTGGCGGAGACGAGCAGGGACGTGGTTTCGGCGAGCCCGGTGCTCTCGAGGAGCGTCAGGTGCCCGAGCGAGGTGTCGACGGCGGTCTGGGCGAACGCGCGGACGTCGTCGTCGCGGGTGCCCGCGCGGACGTCGGACGCGAGCCCGAAGAGGGTGCCGTACTCGGCGCGGAGGCGGTTGACGTAGGCGCGGTCGAACGCGTCGCCGGAGTCGGCGGCGATCTCGGCGGCCCAGCCGCGCTCCTGCTCCGTGGGCTCCCCCGGCAGGGTGACGGCGAGCCGGTCGGCGACCGCGCGCAGGGCGACGTCGAGGCGGGCCTGGTCGTCGGCGATGCGGACGGCGACGGCGCGCACCCGCCGGTTGGTGGCCCGTTCGACGGCGAGCCGGCTCGACGGCACCGCCCACAGCGTGTGCTGCTTGAGCCGGGTCAGCAGCGCGCGGTCCGTCTGCTGCAGTTCCCCGGCCGACGCCGGCAGCGCGCAGCCCAGCACGAGCGCGGCCGTGGCGGCCAGCAACGCCACGAATCGGAGCGGCATCCCCGTTTGTCCCTTCGCGAAGGAGTCCTCACCTCCTGTTACGGGGAGAACGTGTGATCCGGTTCTCACCGTCACCTTTTAGTGACCTGTGACGTGTATCACAAGACACATTGTGAACCCTTCCGTGACGGCCGCTGTCGATGCTCATCGAATTGGGCCTTCGAAACTGATACATATGGCCTATTAAGTGTTTTTGCGCTACGCTCCGATGACCCCACGGTCCGCCAGTCAGGTGAGGTTGCGAGCTTTATGGATGCACTGGGCAGAGAAGGTCGCGGCCCCGTCGGTTACGCGTCGTCCGCCACGGTGGTCGACACCGGCCCCGCCGCAGGAGACGACCTCGTCCCGTTGCTCTACAAGGACTTCCGCGCCACCCTGTTTGCGCAGGTCCTGGCCCTGACCAACCATGACCGGCAGTGGACGGAAGACGTGGTGCAGGAGACCATGATCCGCGCCTGGCAGCACTCCGACACGCTCGAGCGCGAGCCCGGAATGCTGCGCGGATGGCTGCTCACGGTGGCCCGGCGGATCGTCATCGACGGCTGGAGGAATCGCCGCGTGCGCCCGCAGGAGGTCGCTCTGGAGATCCCGGAAAACGCCGAGTCCACGGATCGGGCGGACAGCTCGTTAGCCGCGCTAACGATTACTCGGGCATTGCGGGAACTGGACGCGAAATATCAGTCCGTCATCTATGAGACGTATCTCGCCGGAAACACCGTTCGACAGGCAGCGGAAATTCTCGGAATTCCGGAGGGAACCGTCAAATCGCGGTTGTACACGGCGATGCGGCAATTGCGGAAGGCGCTCGGGGAAGTGACCGTCCGATGAAGGGGCGGAAGGGGGACGCCGCGGCCTACGGGCTGGGCGTCCACGACGATCCGGAGGAGTTCGAAGCCCACCTGCTCGGCTGCCCCTGCTGCCGGGGCCGGGTCGCCGGGTTCGCCCCGGTGGCCGGCGCGCTGGCGGAGGCGGTGCGCCTCGGCTACCTGCCTCCGGGCGAGGGTGCGGCGCGGCGCCGGAATTCGAGCGGCGTCGCGGGGCGGCGGGGGATGGGAGCCGGCCCGCTCCTGCTGCTCGCGCTCGGCGTGGCCGCGACGGCCCTCTGCGCGGCCCGGCCGGCCACGGGGAAGATCCGGTTCGCATCCGCTGCGTCCATCGTCTCCCCTGGTCAGGTCGTGGCCGGTACCGGCCGCGCTCCGCGGTGTCTCCCGTGGTCGGCCGGTTTCCAGTAGTCTGCCCCAACCCAACATGAAAGTCCTTACGGTGGATACCGAAGTAAATCCCGAGCACCCCGTCAGCGGGGCTTCGGTACCGAAGCGTCCCGCCCCGCGGCTCCCCGGCCGCGAGCCCGAGCTCGGCCGCCTGTCCGCCCTCTTCCCGGGCGTGCTCGGCGGCACGGCCGCCAGCGCGGTGCTGGCCGGCGAGTTCGGCATGGGCAAGAGCGCGACCCTGCGGACCACCGCGGCGCTGGCCGCGGACGCGGGCTTCACCGTCGCGGTCGCCACCGGATCGCGGCTGGAGAGCCACCTGCCCGGCGGGCTCGTCCGCCAGCTGGCCGACGCGCTCGAGGAACCGGGGTCGCCGCCGCGTCCGCCCCTCGCCGAGCTGTGCGGCCCGGCGGGTGAGAGCGAAGCGCTCGACCTCTTCTTCCGGATCGTCCGCGACGCGACCGACCGGGGTCCGCTGTTCCTCGGGATCGACAACATCCACCTGGCCGACGCCTGGTCCATGCGGTGCCTGGCCTACATCCGCAACCGCGTGCTCGACCTCCCGGTGCTGCTCGTCCTGACCTCCGTCATCGGCCACCCCCCGCACCGCGAGGTCGCGCTGCTGGACATGGTGGGGAGCACGCCCCTCACGATCACGCTGAACGGCCTCGGCGACGCGGCCGCGGCGGAGATCCTCGGCCTCGCCCCGGGGGAGCTCGCCTCCGCCTGCCGCGAGGCGACCGGCGGCAACCCGGTGCTGCTGCAGGCGCTGCGGCCGCGGCTGCTGCCCGGCGCGGACCCGCACGAGCTCGGCTCGTCGCTGATCGGGCAGGTGCTCCACATGCGGATGCAGGAGTTCCCGCACGCGCCGGCCATCCTGCACGCGGCGGCGATCCTCGGCGAGGACGCCGGCTTCGACCTGCTGGCCCGGCTGGCCGGCGTCGACGAGCTCGACGCGCTGCAGGCGATCGACACGATGGTCCGGCTGCACGTGCTCAACAACAGCGACCAGCCGACGCTGACCTACTCGTTCGTCCGCAACTCCCTGCTCAAGGACATGCCGCAGACCACGCGGGCGGTCAACCACTCCCGGGCGGCGAAGCTGCTCACCGAGGCGGGGTCGCCGCCCGAGCGGGTGGCCGCCCACCTGCTGGAAGCGACGTCGATCCGGATCCCGTGGGCCGTGGACGTGCTGCGGCTGAGCGCCCGCGACGCCGTGTTCTCCGGACGGCCCGAACTGGCCGCGCGGCACCTGCGGCGGGCCTTGGAGGAGCGGCTGACGTCCGGCCGCCGGATGGCCGTGCTGCTGCAGCTCGCGCACGCGGAGTTCCAGTTCGACCCGCCCGGCGCGGCGAAGCGGGTGCGGGAAGCCGTCGACACCGTCGGCAACCGGGAGACCGCCGCGTACATCGCGACAGCGATGCTGCTCTCGCTCTGCGGCGGCCAGGACGCCCGGCTCGGGATCAGCGCGGCCGGCCAGATCGCGGCGCGGCTCGACGCGGGCGGGCCGGACGCGGTGTGGCCGCTGTTGTGCATGACCTACCTGGCCGAGGCCGGCAGCAGGCTCGGCCCGCCCCCCGAGTTCCGCGACTTCGAGGAGCAGTGGGCGCCGCTGACCGACCCCGCGGCCCAGCGCAGCCGCTCGGCACTGCTCGCGCTCGACGCCGTCCGCAGCGGCGACTCGGCCCAGGACGCCGTCGGGCACTTCGCGGACGCGCTGTCCGACGCCGGGGCCTCGCCCCGGGCCGGGGGCTCCGCGACCGGCGACGACGGCGATCTGTTCGAGCAGCACTACTTCTTCACGCTGGCGACGGCGGTGCTCGCGGACGAGCCGGTGCACGTCGACCGGCTCTGCCGGGTCCTCGACGTCGAGCGCGAGCCGTGGGACGTCCACGTGCCGCACGGCGCGCTGCCGACCCTGGCCCGCGGGATCGCCCTGCAGGCCAGCGGCGACCTGCAGCGGGCCAGCGTGCACTTCGAGTCGCTGCTGCGCCGGTTCGACGAGCGCGGCGGGACGACGACGTGCCCGGTCGGCGTGCTGTGCGCGGCGAAGCTCGTCGAGTGCTGGGTGGACCTCGGCCGGTTCGAGGCGGCGACGTCGCTGCTGGACCGGATGGACTTCGTCGCCAGCCAGGGCCTGTTCACCCACACGTACCTGCTGTACGCGCGCGGCCGCCTGCGCGTCGCGACGGGGTACACGCGCTTCGGGTTCGAGGACCTGCTGAGCTGCGGGCGGCGGCTGGCGCACCACGGCATGCGGTTCCCGGGGTTCGTGCCCTGGCGCGCGCACGCGGCCCGCGCGGCGCTGGCCCTCGGCCAGACCGACGACGCGGCCCGGCTGGCCGAAGAGGACATCAACGCCTCGGCCCGCTGGGGCGCGGCCCGCCCGCTGGGCACGGCGCTCACGACGCTCGGACTGGTCCGGGAGGACGACGAAGCGGAGCGAGCGCTGCAGAAGGCGATCACGACGCTGCGATCGTCGCCCGCACGCCTGCAGCTGGCCACGGCGCTGACGGAGCTGGGCACGCTGCAGGCCCGGCACGGCCAGTCCGAAAAGGCCATCGAGACGCTGCGGCAGGCGGTCGAGCTGAGCGAGCAGTGCGGGGCGCGTCCCCTGGCCCGCCGGGCGGCGGAGGAGCTGCGTTCGGCGCGGCGCGCGCTGACCCCGGCGAAGGACAACGAGCACGGCTTGACCCGGCAGGAGAACCGCATCGCGGTGATGGCGGCCCAGGGGTTGACCAACCGCGAGATCGCGACGGCCCTGCACCTGACGCGGCGGACGGTGGAACTGCACTTGTCGGGGGCGTACCGGAAGCTGGGGATTCCCGGGCGGGCAGAGCTCGGTGGGGCGCTGGCGAAGTCTTCACAACGGGTGGACGGTCGCTGAACCGGCCCGGCGCAACGGGAGCTCACGGCAGGAGTTGACCTCCGGGCAAGCAAGTCCACTTCGGACTCCGGGCCGCCGGGGCGCCCCCTGACTTCCACGCTACCCGGAGGGACCGACAGAACCGGGGCGCAGTTAGCGTGAACGCGTGAACTTCCTCGCGGGCGCGGGCAGCCTGCTGCTCCTGGCCGGTGTGCTCGTCTTCGCCATCGTGCGGCCGCGGGGGTGGCCCGAAGCCGTTGCCGCCGTGCCGGCTGCCGGGATCGCTCTCCTGCTCGGCCTGGTGTCGCCCGGCGCGGCCGGGGAACGGGCCGTCGAGATCCTGCCGACGCTGGGCTTTCTGGCCGCCATTCTCCTCTTGTCCTTTTTGGCCAGTGTGGACGGTGTCTTCGCCTGGCTCGGCAACCGGCTCGCCGAGGCGTGTCACGGGCGGCCGCGGCGGTTGCTCGTGCTCACCTTCGCTGCCGCCGCCGGGGTCACCGCGGTCCTCAGCCTCGATGCCACCGTCGTGCTGCTCACCCCCGTCGTCCTCGCGACCGCGAGGAGCCTCGAACTCCCCGCCCGGCCGCACGTCTACGCCTGCGCGCACCTGGCCAACTCGGCGTCGACGCTGCTGCCCGTCTCCAACCTGACCAACCTGCTGGCCTTCGCCGCGTCCGGGCTGACCTTCGCCGGGTTCACCGCGCTGATGGCGCTGCCGTGGCTCGTCACGGTCGGCATCGAACTGGTCGTGTTCCTGTGGTTCTTCAAGACCGACCTGCGGCCGCGCGAAACGCCCGAACCGCGGCAGCACCTCGGGACGCCGACCTTCTCGCTCGTCATCCTCGGGCTGACGCTCGCCGGGTTCGCCGTGGGGCAGCTCGGGCACGTCGAGCCGGGGTGGATCGCCGCGCTGGCCGCCCTGATCCTCGGTGCGCGGGCGCTGGCGCAGGGCCAGATCCGGCCGTGGCAGCTGGTCACCGAGGCGGCGCCGCAGCTGTGCCTGTTCGTGCTCGGCCTGGCCGTGGTGGTGGAGGCGGTGTCGGAGCACCTCCTCGGCGGCCTGCTCCGTGACGTCCTGCCGACGTCGACGGGTCTGGTCGACCTGCTGGTGGCGGCCGGGGTCGCGGCGCTGCTGGCCAACCTGGTCAACAACCTGCCCGCGACGCTGATCCTGCTGTCGGTGCTGGGCCCGCACCCGGCGCCGGGCGTGCTGCTGGCCGTGCTGCTCGGCGTCAACATCGGCCCGAACGCGACCTACCTCGGCTCGCTGGCGACCCTGTTGTGGCGCCGGACGCTCCCGGAACCGCCCTCCCCCAGGACGTTCCACGCTCTGGGGGCCCTCACGACCCCGCTGAGCCTGGCCGCGGCGACGGTCGCGCTCTGGCTGGGCCTCAGCTGGGCAGCTTGATCGTCTGGCCCGGGTGCATCGTCGGGCCGCAGTCGTCCAGCGGGCCGCCGAAGCGGTCCGCGGCCACCGCCGGGATCGTCTGCGCCGCGTAGTCCTGGGCCGCCTTCAGCTTGGCCGGGTCGGTCACCGCGTCGCGGCGGACCCAGTCGCCGTTGCGGAGGCCCTCGATCGGGGAGCTGTAGATCAGCACGTAGTCGCGGTCGAGGCGCGGGTCGAGCGCGATGCCGTTGCCCGCCGCCCACGGACCCCACGAGTGGATGAACGTCGGCTTGACCGTGTCGAACACGTAGTCGCGCAGGCCCTGCAGGTCGTTGTCGTGCACCAGGTCGGCGATCGGCTTGTTCACCAGGCCGGCCATGTCGACCAGCTCGAGCCGGCTGGTCATCGACGAGCCGCCGAGGTCCGGCAGCAGCAGCGACGCCTTCTGCAGGCCGAGGATGTCGGCGTAGGTGTTGAAGCCGCGGCCGAAGCGGTCGCCCACCAGGCACGCCGTGATGTTCGGGTTCTTCGCGAACTTGTCCGCCGCGGCCGCGAACCCGATGGCCGACGGGACGAACGCGCCCACCAGCACCACGACGATCCCGGCGCGCAGCAGCACCTGCCGGTGACGCAGCAGCTCACCGGCCGACAGCGTGCCCGCGATGACCGCCAGCGCCCAGACCGGGCTGGCGAACCGGTGCTGGTACATCCAGTCGGCGACCATCACGCCGTACGCGACGATCCCGAGCCCCAGCGGCACCAGCAGCGCGATCAGCGGACGCCGCCACGGCGCCTTGACCAGCGCGAACACGACCACCAGCGCCAGCACGACCACGCCGGCCCAGCCCGCGTAGCCGACCAGTTCGAACGGCCGCTTCACCGCGTCGAACCCGGGCAGGCCCTGCTGCTTGGCCACCGACGGGTTGGCCAGCAGCCGCCCGAACTCCGTGTACCGCCAGACGACGTACGCGCCGAACGGCACGGCGAACGCCGCCACGGACAGCAGCGCGAGCCGGAAGCTCTTCCAGAACAGCCCGGACCGCAGCAGGAACAGCGCCGCGAGCGGGTACGCACCCGCGTAGATCAGGCCTTCGGGGCGGGTCAGCGCGGCGAAGGCCACCATGACGCCGGACCACAGCGCGACCTTCGGCGTCAGCAGCACGTCCCGCTTGACCGAGACGAACAGCGTCACGGCGAGGGTGACGACCGCGAACGCGAACAGCGAGTTCTCCAGGCCGGACACGACCCAGATGACGTACGACGGGATCGTCGCCAGCGTCAGGCCGGCGATCAGCGTGGCCAGCCAGGCGAAGCGGGTGAAGATCTGCTTCGCGGCGATGTGGCAGGCCGTCAGCACGCCGCCGGTGAACAGCAGGCCCAGCGCCTTCGGGTACAGGACGTAGTCGGGAATGCCGAAGAGCGTGCCGTGGTCGAAGAGGCCGACGAGCTTGCCGAAGCCGAGCAGCACCATCCACGTCGGGTCGGAGAAGCCCTCGACCGGCGGGGCGCCCGGCTGCAGCACCGGGCCGAGGCCGTCGGCGAAGCTGCGGGCGTAGGAGAAGGTGATGGCGGCGTCGTCGACGATCCAGTGGCCGTAGCGGGTCGCGTGCACCGCGACGGCCGCGACGCCGGCGAGCACGGCCAGCACCGGCGCCAGGCGTGCGCCCCAGCCGCGGGCGGCCGTGGTGGGGGCCGGGTCCTCGGGGACGTCGCTGGGAGAGGTCTCGGTGAGTGCGCTAGCCGTCATGTCCTCGTCACTGTTCCGCCCGCAGGCTTCTGCCGGTGGGATACGCGCGAGCTGGCGCCCCCTTGCTGGACCCGGAGGCCGGACCCGACACCGCGGCGACGCGGTCGAGACACTGTAGCCAATACCCCATCCGGGGTCCGCCACGCGTCGGGGTTGAGCGTGATCCACCCCACATTTCCCCGGGTCAGGCCAGGTGCGACGTGTCGTTGACGAGGCGGACCGAAGCGTTCCCGTCCGGGTAGAACTCGACGATCGACAGCGACGCCAGGTCCAGGTGCAGCCGGAACAGCAGCTGCGGCCCGGCGTCGAGGCCCATCCGGAGCAGCGTCTTGATCGGCGTCACGTGGCTGACCAGCACCAACGTCTTCCCGCCGTGCTCGGCGAGCAGTTCGTCGCGGGCCTTGCGGACGCGCCGGTGGACGACGTCGAAGCTCTCCCCGCCCGGCGGCGGCACCGCGCTGTCGCCCAGCCACGACCGGTGCAGTTCGGGGTCGCGGTCGGCCGCTTCGGCGAACGTCAGGCCCTCCCACTCGCCGAAGTCCGTCTCGATCAGGCCGGGGTGGGTTTCGACGCGGCCGCCGAGCGCGTCGGCGACGGCCTGCGCGGTCTGCTTCGTGCGGGTGAGCGGCGAGGAGATGATCGGGACGGCTTCGCCGTCGACGACCAGGCCGTCCGTCGCGGCCAGCCGCTTGGCCGCCGCGGCGGCCTGGGTCCGGCCCAGCTCGGTCAGCGGGACGTCGCCGCGGCCGGAGTAGCGGCGCAGCGCCGACATCTCGGTCTGGCCGTGGCGCAGCAGGAGCAGCCGGGTCGGGGTGCCTTTCGCGCCGGTCCAGGCCACGGCCGCGCGGTCGGGCTGCCGGGTGGGGAGCTTCGGCTTGCCGGCCTTCGCGGCGGCTCCGGGGCGGCCGGCGGCGGGCTTGCCGGTCGCCGCGTCCATGGCCTCGTTGGCCAGGCGGTCGGCGTGGGAGTTCTGCGCCCGCGGGATCCACTCGTACTTGACGCGGGAGAAGCCCGCGGCCAGCTCCTTGGCCCGCTCGGCCAGCGGCTGCATGTCCGGGTGCTTGATCTTCCAGCGCCCGGACATCTGCTCCACCACGAGCTTCGAGTCCATCCGGACGTCCACAGTGGACGCCCCGAGTTCGGCCGCGGCGGCCAGGCCGGCGATCAGGCCGTTGTACTCGGCGACGTTGTTGGTGACCACGCCGAGGCTTTCCTTGCGCTCGGCGAGCACGTCACCCGTGGCGGCGTCCTTCACCACGGCGCCGTAGCCGGCGGGCCCGGGGTTGCCCCGTGAGCCGCCGTCGGCCTCGATGACGACGTGCGACGTCACAGACCCGACTCCAAGGTCCGGACCAGGATCGCGCCGCAGTTCTCGCACTGGATGACGTCGTCCTCCGGCGCGGCCTTGATCTCGTTGACCGTGTTGCGGTCCAGCTCCAGCTGGCAGGCGCCGCAGCGGCGGGCGCGCAGCAGCGCGGCCCCGATGCCCTTGTGCTCGCGGACCCGCTCGTACAGCTTGAGCAGCGGCTCCGGGAAGCGCGGCACCAGCTTCTCGCGGTCTTCGGTGCGGCGCGCGCGGGTGGTGTCGAGGTCCTTGAACGCCTCGTCGCGGCGGGCGATCGCGGCGGCGACCTCGGCTTCGGCCTTGTCGACCTCGGCGCCGGTGCGCTGCGCGTCCAGGCCGAGGGCCTCGCGCTGCTCCATCAGCTCCAGCAGGTCGTCCTCCAGCGCGCGCTGACGGCGTTCCAGCGACTGCAGCTCGTGCTCGATGTCGGTCATCTGCTTGGAGTTCACCGAGCCGGACGCCAGGAGCTTGCGGTCGCGGTCCTCGCGGGCGCGCACCGACTCGATCTCCTTTTCCTGCCGGGCGATCTCGCGGTCGAGGTCGGAGGCGGCGGTCTCCACGGAGACGAGGGCGTCGCGGCGCTCGCGGGCGGTCTTCTCCCCCGCGTCGATCTCGGCCAGCTCGGGCAGGGTGCGACGGCGGTGCGCGGTGCGCGAGAGCTCGGCGTCCACCTTGGCGAGCTCGAGCAACTGGCGCTGCACGGCGGGTTCGGCCTTCACGGTGCTCCTCTTAATTCGATGTGCGCTCGGCGCGGACGTTCCACGGGTCGGTGCACCGCGTGGAGACGTGAACGTCGACGTTACCCGCAAAGGCCTGCGCCACGAGCGCCGAGGCTTGCCCGCACCAGGGCCACTCGCTGGCCCAGTGGGTCAGCCCGACCAGCGCGGGCACCGGCCCCCGGCCGGCGAGGTGCTCCCCGGCGGGGTGATGCCGCAGGTCGGCGGTGACGAAGGCGTCGACGCCGGCCTCGGTGGCCTGCTTGAGGTAGGAGTCCCCGGCGCCGCCGGACACCGCGACGGTGCGGATCGGGCGGTCGGCGTCGCCCGCGCCGAGCACGCCGGGCACGGTCGCGGGCAGGGCGTCGGCGACGCGCTGGACGAACACCGCGAACGGCTCGGGCTCGGGCAGCCGGCCGATGCGGCCGATGCCGGTGACGCCGTCGGCCTTCGGCTCCAGCGGGCCGGTGACGCGCAACCCGATCGCCTCCGCGAGGGCGTCCGAGACACCGGGGTCGGCGGAGTCGGCGTTGGTGTGGGCGCAGTAGAGGGCGATGCCTTCGCGGATCATCCGGTGCACCAGCGCGCCCTTGGCGGTGTCGGCGGGCACGCCGTGCACGCCGCGCAGCAGCAGCGGGTGGTGCGCGACGATCAGCTGCGCGCCGAGTTCGGCGGCTTCGTCGACGGTCTCGGCGACGGGGTCGACGCAGAACAGCACGCGGCTCACGGGCTCGGCGGGATCGCCGCAGACGAGGCCGACGGCGTCCCACGACTCGGCGAGGGCGGGCGGGTAAGCCCGCTCCAGCACGGAAACGACTTCGGAAATGGCGGAGAGCGCGGACACGCGGTGATCTTCGCATGTACCGTCCCGGGCCATGCGCCTTCGGCCCTTGCTCGTCACGGTGACAGCAGTCCTCGCCGCGTCCCTCCTCTCCGCGGCACCCTCTTCGGCTTCGGCCCCGTCCCTGTGGCGGCTCACCGACCTCGCCGCGCAGCGCGTCGCGATCGCCGACCAGGTGGCGGCGGCCAAGTACGGCACGCCGTCGCCGATCGACGACCCCGCGCGGGAGCAGCAGATCTACGACTCGGTGGCGGCGCGGGCCCCGCAGCTGGGCCTCGACCCGGCCGACGCGGTGCGGTTCTTCCGCGCCCAGATCGAGGCGAACAAGCTGGTGCAGCGCGGCCTCTACGCGCGCTGGGACGCCCACCCCGCGGAGGCGCCGACGACCCGCCCCGACCTCGGTCGGATCCGCCCGGTGATCGACGGGCTCAACACGAACCTGCTGACGGAGCTGGCGGCGACGGAGCCGGTGCGGGCGGCCCGGTCGTGCCCGGTCCGGCAGCTGGTGACGGCGGACGTGGTGGACCTTCTCCACCGATTCGACGCGCTGCACGCGCGAGCCCTCGGCGAAGCGACTTCGGCGACCTGCACGGCGGCCGGGTAGCCCGCGTCCCGCCGGGCCCGCGCAACCCGCGGCTCCCCAGGCGCGTCCGTACGGCGTGACGAGGACGAAGTGGATGATCGCCGGGGCCGCGGCGGCTGTCGCGACGGCCGTGGCCGGTGTGTTCGTGCTGGGCGGCGGTGCGGGTCCGGCGGACGGGATCGTGACGGCGATCCACCCGGACGGCCGGGTGGAGTGGGCGGACGCCCGGTTCGTCAAGGCCGAGGAGAACGGCACCAACGCCGAACGGGTCCCGGGCACTGCCCACCAGGCGGTCCTGGCCGGTGACGTGCAGATCTTCACGGGAGTCGGCGGCTGGTGCGCGTCGGCGGCCGCGGGCCTCAAGACCGGCCTCGACGGCACGGGTTCCAACCCGTGCACCCGCGCCGAGTTCCTGGCGACCACCCCGGACAGCCTGTACGCGGTCAAGATCACGGTGCAGGGCGACGTTGTCACCCGGATCGCGGAGTACTACCACCCCTGATCGGGGGTGGGGCGCCCGGCGGCGGCAGGCCGCCGCCGGTGCCGAGTGGGATCAGTTGCAGTTGCCGCAGCAGCCGCAGCCCTGGCCGGTGCACTTCGAGCAGCACCCGTGCATGATCGCTCTCCTTCCGGTTCGCGTCCTCGCCCGATCGACGCTAAGTGGGCGTCACGGGCCGCGGATACCGCCGAGCGGGCGGGTGACCGGGTGAACCCGGTGGTTACGCTCGGGACGTGACGCACATCGTCTTCGTCTGCTCCGGCAACATCTGCCGCTCCCCGATGGCCGAACTGGTGTTCCGGGCCAAGCTCGACGAGGCCGGACTCGGCGACGCCGTGCGCGTCACCAGTGCCGGCACCGGTCCGTGGCACGCCGGGGAGCCCGCCGACAAGCGCGCCCGCGCGACGCTCAAGGCGCACGGCTACCCCACCGCCCATGTCGCGTCCGAAGTGTCCGACGAGGACCTCGCCGCCGATCTCCTGCTGGCCGCCGACGAGGGACACCTCGGCTTCCTGCGCGCCCGCGTCGACGACCCGGCCAACGTGCGGCTGCTGCGGTCGTTCGACCCCTCGGCCCCCGAAGGCGCCGAGGTCCCGGACCCCTACTACGGCGGCGACGACGGCTTCGAAGACGTCCTCGCCATGGTCGAGCGGACGGTGCCCGGTTTGCTGGACTGGGTTCGCGACCACGCGTGATCGGCGTCACAGGCGCGCGGCGTACTGATTCCCGGCACCCGGCGATACCCCTTCCGGCATCGTCATCGATGAGGGGAATCGCGTGCTCAAACGAATTTCGGGCGTTCTCACGCTCGTGACGGCGGCGGGGGTCCTGGCCGCCGCGCCGGCTCAAGCGATCACCGGGGGAAGTCGAGCCGCCGATGGAACGTATTCGTTCGTCACCAAGGTGAACACCACCGGCCGGGCCTGCACCGGGTCGCTGGTCGCGCCGCAGTGGGTGCTGACCGCGTCGACCTGCTTCGGCGACTCGGTTCCGGCGGGACCGCCGCCGTCGGCAGCCACCGTGACCGTGGGCGGGCGGACCGCCGGAGTCACCGCGCTCGTGCCGCGGACGGACCGGAACCTCGTCCTGGCCCGGCTGGACGCACCCGTCTTCACCGTCGCCCCGGTCGCGCTCGCCAAGGGCCCGGTGCAGGCCGGCGAGGTGCTGCGGATCGCCGGCTGGGGCCGGACCGCGACCGAGTGGGTGCCGGACAAGCTGTCCACCGCGAACTTCACCGTGCAGTCGAGCACCGCCACGACGCTGGCCGTCACGGCCGGCGGAACCACCTGCAAGGGCGACGCGGGCGGCCCGGCGCTGCGCGAGACCGGCGGCGCGGCCGAGCTCGTCGCGATCAACGCCGCGTCGTGGCAGCACGGCTGCATCGGGGAGACCGAAACCCGCCAGGGCACCACCGAAACGCGGCTCGACGAGATCGCGGACTGGGTCCGGGCGCAGATCCGGCCGTACGCCATCCGCAACTTCAACGGCGTGTGCACCGGCGCCGGTGCCCGGGTGACCACCGCGGTCTGCGCGCCGGACGCGGCCGGGCAGCGGTGGACCCTGCCCGGTGACGGCACCGTACGCACCCCGGACGGGCGCTGCCTCGGCGTCACCGGGACGGACGTCGTGACCGCCGCGTGCGCGGCCGTCCCGGAACAGCAGTGGCGGTTCCCCGGCGACGGCACCCTGCGCACGGCGTCCGGCGCCTGCGCCGACATCGGCAGCAACGCCGCGGACACGCCGCTGCTCGTCACCGGGTGCGTCGCCGGCAACCCGAGCCAGCAGTGGTTCCTCAAGGGCGACGGCACCCTGCGCAACCACAACGGCCTCTGCGCCGACCTCGGGTCCAACGCCGAGCTGACGCCGATGATGATGGTGGCCTGTGACGAGAGCCTCGTCAGCCAGCGCTGGGGTCTGTCCGGCGGGTCGCTGATCAACACCAACGGCCTCTGCGCCGACCTGGGCTCCGACGCCCCCGGGACGCGGCTGATCATGGTCGCCTGCGCCGCCGGCCACGTCAGCCAGCAGTGGACCACGCCGGGTGACGGCACCCTGCGCAACCACAACGGCCTGTGCGCCGACCTGGGGTCGAACGCCCCGAGCACCCGGGTGATCACGGACGTCTGCGTCGCCGGGAACCCGAGTCAGCAGTGGCGGCTGGATCGCTGAGGCCGCGTTCGCCCCGGCCCGGGCGGTTCGTCCGGCCTCCGTCACCGGTGACGGAGGTCGGCGGGCGGCCCGGGCGGGGCACGGCTTACCGTGGTGGGGTGCGGTTGCGGTTCCTGCTGAGGCCCGGGTGGCTGGCTCTGACGGCGGTGGTGTTCACCTTCGCCGTCTGCTGCTTCACCCTGCTCTCACCCTGGCAGTTCAGCCGCAACACCGAGCGCGAGCAGCAGAACTCCGCCTTGGAGACGTCGTTCACCGCGGCGCCGGTGCCGTTCGCGCAGCTGCTGCCGCCGGGGAGCGTGCCCGGCCCGCACACCGAATGGCACCTCGTCTCGATCACCGGCCGGTACCTGCCGGACAAGGAGGTCGTCGCGCGGCTGCGGACCGTCCAGGGCGAAGGCGCCTTCGAGGTGCTGACGCCGATGCGGACGACCGACGGCACGGTCGTGCTGATCGACCGCGGGTACGTCCGGCTGGACAGCAGGTCCGCCGCGCTGCCGTTCGCGCCGCCGCCGTCCGGGACCGTTTCCGTGACGGCCCGAGTGCGCGCGGACGAGACCGACCCCAAGAACCGGGACGCGTTCGCCGACGCCTCGACCGGCGGGAAGCTGCAGAGCTACGTCGTCGACTCGCGGGTCGTCGCGCGGGCGGGACAGCTCGACATCCGGCCCGGGTACTTCCAGCTCGACGTCGGCCAGCCCGGCGTGCTCGGCGCGCTGCCGCTGCCGCAGACCGACTCGGGGCCGTTCCTGTCGTACGCGCTGCAGTGGATCGCGTTCGGGGCGATGGCGCTGCTCGGCTGGCTGTACTTCACGGTCCGCGAGCTGAAGCCGGGCGGGGCGCTGGCCGGGTCCGCCACGCCGTCGCGCCGGAAGTCGGTCGCGGAGATCCTCGCCGAGGACGAGTACGCGGAAAGTGGCCCTCAGAGATAGGCCGGAAATGGCCCTGGGGTGAGGCCACTTGCGGTGGTGATACTCGGGTCATGTTGATCCACCCGTGGGACGCTTCTTCCGATGCCGAGTGGCGGGAGTGGCTGTCCGCGCACGACTTCGGCCAGCTGATCGCCGGCGGCCGGGCCCGCGACCTGCCGGTGGTGACCCCGGCGCACTTCGCGTTCGACGGCGACCACACGATCGTCACGCACCTGGCCCGCCCGAACCCGATCTGGCCGCTGCTGGAGGAGCACCCGCGAGCGCTGCTGACGGTGATCGGCGACTACACGTACATCCGCGCGGACTGGAACGCGACGGCGGACCCGGCCTTCGGCGTGCCGACGTCGTACTACGCGACGGTGCAGCTCGAGGGGGATGTGCGGCTGGTGGACGACCCGGCGGCGAAGGCGGAGCTGCTGGAGAAGCAGCTGCGGCACTTCGAGCGGGACGGCGCCCGGGCGCCGGTGAGCGCCGCCGCGGACGCGCCGGACCGCCGGTTGCTGCCGGGAATCCGCGGGATCGAGTTCACGATCACCGGCGTGCGGGCGAAGTTCAAGTTCGGCGGCAACCGGACGGCGGAGGACCGGACTCGGATCGGCGCTCGGCTGGCGGAGCGGGACGGGCCGCTGGATGCCGAGGCGGCGGCACAGCTGCGGCGGCGGGGCTAGCTAGACGAGTAATGCGTAACTCGGTCAGTGGTCGTAGGTGGTCAGGGATCGGTTGACGGGTTGGCCGGTGGCGCGGTTGTGCCATGGCGGCGGTGAGGGCGAGGTGGCGTGGGGCGATGCGGACTCCGGCGCCGTCGATGGTGCAGCCGCAGGCCCCAGAACCAGCGTGAGCGTGAGCGGCAGCAGCCGTGCTGCCGGTATCCGCGGGGAGCGACTCCGGCTTCGGACGTCGGTCGGTGGGCGGCGGACAGCGAGCGTCAGCGGCGCCGCAAGCCCGCCGCCACGGCGGCCACCACCGCGGTCGCCGCCGCCAGCCAGCCGACTACCCGGGACAGCTCCACCGCGCGCGTCACGTGGCCGGCGTCCGGGTTGCGGCCCACCCCCAGGACCGGCAGCTCCACCACGCCGTGCGGGTACACCGTGCGGCCGCCGACGCGGATCTCCAGTGCTCCTGCGAACGCTGCCTCCACGCGGCCCGCGTTCGGGCTGGGGTGGGCGATCGTGTCGCGGCGCCAGGCCCGCCAGGCGCCGCCCGCCGAGCCGCCGACCACCGGGGCCGCCAGCACCGTCAAGGCCGCCGCCACGCGGGTGGGCACCAGGTGGACCAGCTCGTCGGCCCGGTCGACCGCCCAGTGGCCGCGGCGACCGACGCGGGCCCGGCGCAGCAAGCTCACCGCGCGGGCTCCCAGCAGGCCCGGCACGCCCGCCAGCGCGCCCCACACCAGCGGGGCCACCACCGCGTCGGACGTGTTCTCCGCCAACGTCTCCACCGACGCCCGCGACAACGCGATCGCGCTCAGGCCGTCGGTCACCCGGGGGTCCAATTCGGACAGAGTGGCGCGGGCCGGTTCGAAGCGGCACTCCTCGAGGTCGCGGGCCAGCTCCGTGCCCTGCTGCGCCAGGCCGGCCGCGCCGAGCACCGCCCACGTCGTCACCGCCGTCGCCGTGGCCTGGGCCAGGGGACGGCCGCGGCCGGCTCGCTCCAGCAACGCCCCGCCCACGACCAGCGCGCCCGCGACCAGGACACCCGAACGGTGCGGGAGACGGCGGAACACCGTCACCGGGAGGCGCCGCCGGGGGTCACCGAGGGCGCCGTCGGCCGCCACACCCAACACCAGTCCGACTGCGCGTGCCGCGCTCACCGTGCCCCCCGGCGGAAGAAAGTCCAGTTCCCGCAGGGAGGCTACTCGCCCTCGGGGCCCACCTCGGCCACCAGGGCGGCGATCTCGTCGCGGGCCTGGACGACGATGTCGCGCATCGCCCGCTCCGCCCGGTCCGCGTCCCCGGCGGTCACCGCCGCGGCCACCTCCAGGTGCAGTGCCACGGCCTCGGGCTGCGGCTCCGGCGGCATCAGGCCGTGCCCGGTGCGGCCGGTGAGCACCTCCTCGACGACCTCGGACAGCTGCGCGAACATCGGGTTCCGCGACGCGGTCAGCAGCAGGTCGTGGAAGGCGATGTCGAACTCGAGGAACGTCGTGAGGTCGCGCGCCCGGGCCGTGCGCGCCAGCCGCTCCCCCAGCGCGCCCAGCCGGCCGCGCTCCTCCGGGGTCGCCCGCAGGGCCGCGAACCGGGCCGCGCACGGCTCGATGGCCGACCGCAGCTCGTTCAGCGTGGCGAGCGCGGCCGGGCGGGCCGGGCCGTCGAGCTGCCAGCGGATCAGCCGCGGGTCGTAGTGGTTCCACGCCGACGGCTCCCGGACGATCACCCCGACCCGGCGCTTGCTGCTGGTCAGCTGCATCGTCTCCAGCACGCGGACGACCTCGCGGGCCACCGTCCGCGAGGCGCCGAACCGTTCTTGAAGGTCTTCCGAGCGCAGCACGGTGCCCGGCTCCAGGGAACCGTTCGCGATCGCCGCGCCGAGGGCGTCCAGGACCTGCTCATGCCTCACCTGATCAACCTAGCCGTCTGACTCGATTAAGTAGTACTTCATCTTGAATAAGTAGTACTTTTGAGTTTCACTCACCTGGGCACAACGAAGTGGGAGGTGCGGATGACCGTCATCGTGGTGATGGGGGTGTCAGGCTCCGGCAAGACGACGATCGGCACGGCGCTGGCCGGGGCGCTCGGCGTCGAGTACGCGGAAGCGGACACGTTCCATCCGAAGGCCAACATCGACAAGATGACCGCGGGCACACCGCTGACCGACGAGGACCGCGCCCCCTGGCTCGAGGCCATCGCCGGCTGGATCCGCGAGCACGAGGTCACCGGCGGCGTCGTGACGTCGTCCGCGCTCAAGCGCCGGTACCGCGACGTCCTGCGCACCGGCGGCGACGTCTGGTTCGCCCACCTGCACGGCGACCGCACGATCCTCGCCGAGCGCATGAAGTCGCGTTCGGGCCACTTCATGCCGGTGTCGCTGCTGGACTCCCAGCTCGCCGACCTGGAACCCCTCCAGCCGGACGAGCCCGGGGCGATCTTCGACATCCGCGAAACGCCCGCGGAAATCACCGAAGCCGCGCTGACCGCCTTCCGGGAGCACGCGTGAACGCCGTCCTCGCCGCCGGCTGGACCGGCCACTCCACCCGCCTGATCATCGCGACCGTCGTCGCGATCGCCGTCATCGTCGTGCTGATCACGAAGGTGAAGCTGCACCCGTTCCTGTCGCTGGTGCTCGGCTCGCTCGTGCTCGGCCTGACCGCCGGGATGCCGGTCGACAAGCTGCTCAAGAGCTTCACGACCGGCGTCGGCAGCACCGTCGCGTCCGTCGGCATCCTGATCGCCCTCGGCGCGATGCTCGGCAAGCTGCTGGCCGACTCCGGCGGCGCCGACCAGATCGTCGACACCGTGCTCGGCAAGGCCCGCGACAAGAGCCTGCCGTGGGCGATGGCGCTCGTCGCCGCGCTGATCGGGCTGCCGATGTTCTTCGAGATCGGCCTCGTGATGCTGATCCCGGTGGTGCTGCTGGCGGTCAAGCGCACCGGAAAACCGCTGATGCTGCTGGGCATTCCCGCCGTCGCCGGGCTTTCCGTGCTGCACGGGCTCGTCCCGCCGCACCCCGGCCCGCTCGCCGCGGCCGGCGCGCTCAACGCGAACGTCGGCGTCACGCTGGCGTTCGGCCTGCTCGTCGGCATCCCGACGGTGGTCGTCGCGGGCCCCCTGTTCGGCAAGCTCGCGGCCAAGCTGGTGCCGGACGCCGTCGCACCCGAGCGGCTCATCCCCGAACGGGCCGACACGAGCAAGCCGCGCCCGAGCTTCGCCGCGACGCTCACGACTGTGCTCCTGCCGGTCGTGCTGATGCTGGCGAAGGCACTGTCGGACATCCTGCTGGCCAAGGACAACCAGGCCCGCAAGATCCTGGACTTCGTCGGCGACCCGCTGATCGCGCTGCTCGCGGCGGTCCTGGTCGGCATGGTGCTGCTCGGCCGCCCGGCCGGGCTCGGCCGCGACAAACTGTCCACTGTGGTCGGTGACTCGCTCGGCCCGATCGCCGGCATCATCCTGATCGTCGGCGCGGGCGGCGGGTTCAAGCAGACCCTGGTCGACGCCGGCGTCGGCGACGTCATCACCGGCCTGGCCAAGGACGCGAACCTGTCCCCGCTGCTGCTCGGCTGGCTGGTCGCGGTGGCGATCCGCCTGGCGACGGGCTCGGCCACGGTCGCGACCGTCTCGGCCGCGGGCATCGTGGCCCCGCTGGCGGCGACCATGGACCCGTCGCAGAGCGCGCTGCTGGTGCTGGCCATCGGCGCCGGGTCGCTGTTCTTCTCGCACGTCAACGACGCCGGGTTCTGGCTGGTCAAGGAGTACTTCGGGCTCTCGGTCGGCCAGACGCTGAAGAGCTGGTCGGTGATGGAGACGCTGATCTCGGTGGTCGCGATCGCGCTGATCCTGCCGCTGTCGCTGATCGTTTAGCGCCGCACGACCGAAGAGGCCGTCACCCCGAGCCGGGGTGACGGCCTTTTTCACGCCCGTTGACATGTGACCTTTTGGTCACCTATTCTCGGTGTGTGCCCGACGACGACCTGGTGTTCAAGGCGCTGGCGGATCCGACCCGCCGGTTCCTGCTCGACCTGCTCTTCGAGCGTGACGGCCGCACGCTCACCGAGCTGGAGACCCAGGTGGAGATGACCCGCTTCGGCGTCATGAAGCACCTGAAGCTCCTGGAAGAGGCCGGGCTCGTCGTCGCAAGGAAGGAAGGCCGCGAGAAGCGGCACTTCCTCAACCCCGTCCCGATCCGCCAGATCCACGACCGGTGGATCGACAAGTACACCGAGCGCCAGGTGACCGCGCTCCTCGACCTCAAGAACGAGCTGGAAGGCGAAGAACCATGACGAACACCGTGCAGGTCCACCGCGTCTACATCAAGGCCACCCCGGAACGCATCTGGGAGGCCATCACCAAGCCCGAGTGGACCGAAAAGTACGGCTACACCGGCCTCGTCGACTACGACCTCAAGCCCGGCGGCAAGCACCGCACCCGGCCGACGCAGGGCTTCATCGACGCCGGGTTCACCGGCGACCTCGTCGACGGCGAGGTCCTGGAGGTCGACCCGCCGCGCAAGCTCGTCATCACCTGGAAGCTGCTGATGAGCCCCGAGGTCGCCGACGAGCCGTACACGACCCTCACCTACGACATCGAGGAAACGAAGACCGCGGGCACCAGACTGACCATCACCCACGACGTCACCGGCGCGCCGAACACGGCCGCACTGGTCAGCGGGCAGATGGAGGACGTCAACGCGGGCCCGGGCGAGAACGCCGGTGGCGGCTGGAGCTGGATCCTCTCCGACCTCAAGTCGCTGCTGGAGACCGGCGAAATCCTGGTCCCGGCACCGTGAGGGGGTCTGGCGGAGCCGGTCCCGCGCCGCTTCGGGACAGGCTCCGCCAGGGTCTTCAGACGCGCTGGGTCGCCGCCTTGAGGGCCGCCTTCGCGGCCTCCGGCGCCCCCAGCGTGTCGAGGCCGAACAACGCCGCCCCCACCACGGGGTTCACGTCGACGACGCGGACCACCGCGCGCGGCGCCACCTTCAGGCACCGCTTCTCGATCTCCGCGATCACCGGCGTGCCGACACCGGTCAGGACCCCGCCGCCCAGGACGATCTCCGGGGCGTCCCCGGTCAGGTCCAGCTCGCGGAGGATCACCGCGGCGAACACGCTGACCTCCTCGACGAACCGCGTCACGATGTCCTGTGCGACCTCGTCTCCCGCCGCCGCGACTTCGAAGAGCAGCGGGCACAGGCCGTGGATGGACGCCGGGTCGAGCTCCTCGAAGTGCAGGCCCTGCACGACGTCCAGCAGCGTCGGCTTCCCGAAGAACGCCGCCACCGCCGGCATCAGGGCCGTCCGCGGGCCGCGGCCGTCCTCGGCGCGCACGGCCCACCACAGGGCCTCCTCGCCCAGCCGGTAGCCGCCGCCCCAGTCGCCGGAGATCTTGCCCAGCGCGGGAAAGCGGTGCACGCGGCCGTCGGGGCCGACGCCGGCGCCGTTGATCCCGGCGCCGCAGACGACCGCGACACCGACCCCCGCGCTGCCCGCCCGGAGCAGCGCGAGGGTGTCGTTGCCGACGGTCAGGGTGTCGCTCCAGCCGCGGGCGGACAGGGCCGCGTGCAGCGCCTCCTCTTCCCGGGGGAAGTCGAGGCCGGCCAGGTACGCGGACGTGTGCACCGCGTCCGGCAGCTTCCCGAAGGCGGGATACGCCTCCAGCACCAGGTCTTCCAGCGCCGCGACACAACCCGCGACGCCGATGTTCTGCGGCGACGCGCCGGGGCCACGCGAGGACCCCAGCACCACGCCGTCTTCAGAGATCACCAGGACCTCGGTCTTGCTGTTGCCGCCGTCGATCGCGATGATGGCAGGCTTCATCCGCGTGCCCAGGGCAGGTACTCGCGGTTGATCTGCACCAGCGAATCGGCCAGGGTGTCGGCTTTGCTGTACTGGCCGACCAGCGGGTGGGCCAGGAGGGCATCGGCGACGCGGTCGCGGCCGCCCTTGAGCGCCGCCTCCAGCGCCAGGTATTCGTACGACGTCGTCGCCGAGATCAGGCCCGAGTACTGAGGCTCCACCGGCGGCTGCGGGATCGGCGTCGCACCCTTCGAGTCCACAGTGGACCGTGCCTCGATGACGGCGTCGTCCGGCAGGAACGGGAAGGTGCCCTCGTTGCGGACGTTCACCACGTGCTCCTCGGCCGGTCCGCCCGCGGTCAGCGCGTGCACCAGCTGCACGGCGGCCTCGGAGTAGTACGCCCCACCGCGCTTCTCGAGGGACTCCGGCTTCGTGTCCTGTTCCGGATCGAGGTAGATCTTCAGGAGTTCTTCCTCGACGTCGGAGACGACGTCGGCGCGCGGGCGCTCGGTGCGCTGCTTGGTGACCTGCTCGTCGTGCGCGTAGAAGTACTTCAGGTAGTACGACGGCACGACGTTCATCCGCCGCAGCCACTTCTCCGGGACGCTGACCTCGTTCGACAGGTAGCCGAGGTGCTGGTCCAGCAGCTCGGGCAGCCGGTCCACGCCGTCGACCAGCGCGCCGCGCTCCCAGCTCAGGTGGTTGAGCCCGGTGTGGACGAGCTTGACGTCGTCCGCGCCGACGCCCAGGAGCTTCCCGAACTGGCGCTGCAGGTTGATCGCGACGTTGCACAGCCCGACCGCGCGGTGGCCCTCGTTGAGCAGGGCGCGCGTGACGATGCCGACGGGATTGGTGAAGTTGACGATCCACGTGTCGTCGCCGGCGATCTTGCGGACGCGGTCGGCGATGTCCAGGACCACCGGAACCGTGCGCAACGCCTTCGCCAGCCCGCCCGCGCCGGTCGTCTCCTGGCCGACGCAGCCGCAGGCGTGCGGGAACGTCTCGTCCGAACGCCGCGCCCGCTGCCCGCCGACCCGCAGCTGGATCAGCACGGCCGACGCGCCGTCGACGCCTTCTTCGAGCGACTGCGTCGTCCGGACCCGCGCGGGGTGGCCGGCGTGGCCGAGGAGGCGCTGGCTGAACCCGCCGACGGCCTCGACGCGGTAGGCGTCCGGGTCGACCAGCACGATCTCGTCGACGTCCAAAGTGGACCGGCGGCCGGCGATCCCGTCGATCAGTTCCGGCGTGTAGGTGGACCCGCCACCGACGACTGCCAGTTTCATCCCTTGACCCCCGTGAACGTGATGCCCTTGACGAACGACTTCTGCGCGAAGATGAACAGCACGATCACCGGCGCCATGATCAGCGCGGTCGCCGCCATCGTCATGTTCCACTCGACGTGGTGCATGCCGCGGAAGGACGCGATGGCCAGCGAAAGCGGCCAGTGGTCCTGGTTTTCGCCGGTGTAGAGCAGCGGCCCGAAGTAGTCGTTCCAGGTGAACAGGAAGCAGAACATGGCGGTGGCCGCGATCCCGGGCTTGGCCATCGGGATGAGCACGCGGTACATCGCCTGGAACTCGTTGCAGCCGTCGATCTTCGCCGCTTCGAGGTAGTCCTTCGGAATCGTCAAGAAGAACTGCCGGAGCAGGAAGATCGAGAACGCGTCGAAGAAGAAGTACGGCACGATCAGCGGAACCAGCGTGCCGGTGAGCCCCATCCGGACCCACAGGTCGTACAGCGGCACGACGGTGACCTGCGGCGGCAGCAGCATCGCCGCCACGGTCAGCATGAAGAACAGGTTCTGCCCGCGCCACCGAAGTTTCGCCAGTGCGTAGGCCGCCGGGATCGCCGAAAGCAGCGCGCCGGCCGTCGCCAGGGCCGAATACAGCAGGCTGTTGCCGAAGTATTCGAGCAGCGGCGCCTTCTGGAACACCTTGACGAAGTTCTCGAAGTGCCATTCGGTCGGCCACAGGCTCGCCGTCATCGCCTGGTCGCTCGCCATCACCGCGGTGAGGAAGACGAACAGCAGCGGCAGCATGAAGATCACGCCGAGCGCGATCCCCACCGCGTGCGTCGCGATGTAGGAGAGCCGCTTGTCCCAATTGCGCTTGAACTGCACGCGGGGCGGCACGGACACCGGCGGCTTGCGCGCGGTGTCGGACAGCGTGATCATGCCCCCTCCTCCTGGTGCTGGGACTTCCGCAGCTGCCGCACGAGGATCCAGGTGAAGCCCGAGCTCACGATGAACAGCAGGACGGCCATCGCCGCCGCGTAGCCCATGTTGAAGTAGCGGAAACCCTGGACGTACAGCCAGATCGGGTAGGTCAGCGTCGAGTTCTGCGGTGCGCCGATGAGTTTCGAGTTCCCGGCGACGTCCGCCGTGCCGGCGCTTGCGGACGCGGCAACGATCGCCTGGGTGAAGAACTGCAGGGCGTAGATGATCGAGTTGACCACGCCGAACAGCAGCACCGGCGAGATCGACGGCAGCGTGACGTGCCAGAACCGGCGGATCAGGCCGGCGCCGTCGAGCTCGGCAGCTTCGTACTGCTCGGTCGGGACGTCGAGCAGCGCGGCCAGGATGATGATCATCAGCTCGCCGGAACCCCACAGCGCCAGCAGTGTCAACGCGGGCTTCGACATCTCCGGGCTGTTGAACCACAGGCCGCCGTCGATGCCGACGAGCCGCAGGAACCGGTTGACCGGCCCGAACTCGGGGTTGAACACGAAGACGAACGCCAGGGTCGCCGCTGCGGGCGGGGCGAGGGTCGGCAGGTAGCAGAGCGTCCGGACCAGGCCGACGCCCGACTTGAGCCGCGAGATCACCGACGCGATGCCGAGGGAGAACGTCACCCGGCAGACCGTGAGGATGACCACCAGCCACAGCGTGTTGTACGCGGCCGTGCCGACCAGCGGCTCGGTGGTGAACATCCGGACGTAGTTGTCGAAGCCGATGAACTGCGGCGGGTTGATCAGGTCGTAGCGGGTGAAGGAGTAGTAGACCGTGGCGATCAGCGGGTAGCCGAAGAAGATGAGGAACCCGAGGAACGCCGGGGCCATGAAGAACAGGACGGTCCGGCGGCGCTTGGCCCGGCGGGCCCCCGCCCGCGCCGTTGCCGGCGCGGACGGGGAAGCCTTCTCCGCGAGCGTGGACGTCATCCGCCCGCGCCCTTCTGCTTGAGTTCGTCGTCGATCTGTGCGTCGACCTTCGCCAGGCCCGCGGTCAGGTCGGGCACCGAGCCGGCCTGCCACTTCTCGGCGAAGTCGTTGACCGCCTTGAGGTGCGCGTCGCCGATCGGGGTGGTCTGGTTGGCCACCAGCTTGCCGCTGTCGTAGATGTCGAGGAACGTCTTGAACTGCGGCTGCAGGTCCAGCTTCGGCGAGGTCAGCGACGCCTTGGTGCTGGGCACGTTCTTCAGGCCGTTGGCCATGTCCACCAGGGTGTCGGTGTCCAGGGTGACCTGCTTGATGAGCTCCCAGGCGGCGCCGGGGTTCTTGGCGCCCTTGGGGATCGCGATGATCGTGCCGGTGGTGAAGCCGCCGCCGTAGTGGTCGGCCATGGTGTCGAGCACCGGCGCCGGCGCGGTGGCGTAGTTCAGGGTCGGCGCCTGGTCCTTGAGGAACGCGGTGCGGAACTCGCCGTCGTAGATCATCGCCAGCTTGCCCTTGTGGAAGCCGTTGTCGGCGGAGTACTCGTCGCCGAGGCCGGCCTTGAACTGCTCGACCTTGTCGTGGCCGCCGAGGAAGTCGATCATCTTCTTCTGGAACTCGAACATCGCCTTCCAGCCGGGATTGCTGGCGAGGTCCGACTTGCCGTCCGGGCCGAGGAAGGGGGCGCCGAAGTTCGGCGCCCAGTACTGGGCCTGGTTGGCGTAGAACGGCATCGAGGGCAGGAAGCCGGCGACCTTGATCGAGCCGTCCGGGTTGAACTCGGTGAGCTTCTTGGCGTCCTCGAACCACTCCGTGGTGGTCTTCGGCGGCGAGGTGATGCCCTTCGCCGCGAACATGTCCTTGTTGTAGTAGAGCCCGTAGACGTCGGCGAGCATCGGCATCGCGCACCGCTTGCCCTGGTACTCGGTGTAGTTGCGGACCGCGTCCGGGATCTGGGTCAGGTCGATCTTGTCGCGGTCGATGTAGGGCTTGAGGTCCTGGAAGCTGCCGGTGGAGCACCAGGCGCCGAGGTTGTCGGTGTAGAAGGAGATCGCGACGTCGGGTGGGTTGCCGCCGCGGATCGACTGGGTGAGCTTGTCGTCGTCCTGGTTGCCCTCGTGCTTGATTTCGATGTTCGGGAACTTCGCCTTGAGCTTGTTCAGGCCCGCGGTGACCACGCCGTACTCGCGGTCGGTGAACTTGGAGTACACGGTGAGCGTGAGCTTGTCGTCCTTGCCGGGGGCGGCGGCCGTGTCGCCCCCGCTCGGGGCGGCGGCGCCGGAACAGGCGCTGGTCAGCAGGACGGACGCCGCGGCGGCGGCCACCAGCAGGGCGCCACGGCGGGTCCGGGTGGTCGGGGGCATGGCCCTCCTCCTCATCGGTCGGGGCTAGTCGGTCGGGGACGGGTGCTGTCGCCCTCGGGCCTGCGCGACCCGAGGAGCGTGGGGGTGACGACGCCGAAGACGTCCTCACGGGTGGTGGCGAGCGCGGATTGCAGCGCGCCCGCGCGAACGGCGTTGCCCTGCACGGAAGCGCAGCCGACGGGCGTGCGCGGCAGGACGAGTTCGTGCAGCTTTTCCTGGACGAGCGCGGCGAACTCCTCGCCGCCGGCCCGGCTGGTGTCGCCGCAGAGGAGTACGAGCTGCGGATCGGCGACGGCGACGAGGTTGGCGACGCCACCGGCGACCCTTCTGGCGAGATCGTGCCGGAACGGATGGTCCGGTTCGGTCTTCGCCACGGCGTCCCAGGCGGTGTCGGCCTGGATGCCGTGTGCGGCGGCGAGGCGGCAGATGGCGGGCGAGTCGACCAGGTTGCCGAACCGGGCGCCGGCCTCCGGCCAGACGTCCCCGGTGTCCACGGTGGCCGGATCGGGCACGCGCATCCAGTCGATCTCGCCGCCCCCGCCGGTGGCGCCGCGCAACAGCCGCCGTCCGATGACGACCGCGCCGCCGACGCCCTCGGACAGCCAGACCATGACGAAGTCGTCGACGTCCTGGGCCATCCCGACGGTCATTTCCTCGACGGCGACGAGGTTGACGTCGTTCTCGATGAGGACGTCGACGCCGAGTTCGTCGCTCAGCTTCTGCGGAACGTCGAAGCCGAGCCAGCCGGGGATGTGCGGTGCAGAGGAGAGCAGGCCGGTCCGCGGATCGAACGCCCCCTGCGCGCCGATCACGACGTGGGCCAGGTCCTTCCGCTGGATCCCGGCTTCTTCGGCGACCTTCTGGAGCGCTTCACCGAAGGTCCCGACGACGTCGGCACCCGCGTGCACGGGCAGCGGCGTCCGGTACTCGGCGAGCACGACCCCGGCGACATCGGCGACGACGAAGTCGGCCACGTGCGGCGTCAGATCGACGGCGGCGACGAAGGCGAGGCCGCCGTTGGCCGCCCAGAGCTGGGCGCGGGGTCCCCGGCCGCCGCCTCTTACGCCGGCCTTCGTGACGAGGTTGTCCTGCTCGAGCCGGGTCAGCAGCTGGGCGGTGGCGGGCTTCGAGAGGCCGATGGCCAGCTCGAGTTCGGCCCGCGTGAGCGGCCCCTCCCGCAGGAGGACCTCGATGGCGGCGCGATCGTTGATCTCGCGCAGCATCCGCGGGCTACCGGCTCGCACTCGTTCCTCCGGACTTAATTAGGATACTTTACAGACGGTTTCCGGGGACTGTAGTGAGCCGCGGCACAGCCGTCAACGGTCTCGCGAAACGGCCAGGTAACGCTTGGGGCGGCGTTGGGCCACGTGGCCGTAACGTGCACGGGGCGCAACGAAAACGGCCCCGGCGGGTAGCCGGGGCCGTTCGTGGTCGCTGGGAGTCGCGTGAGGTTACTCCTCCGCGTCCGCCCAGGCCTTGAGCATCACGCGGGCGATGGACGAGTTCCCCGGCAGGATGATCTCCGCCGCCCCGTCCGCGATCGGGGTCGGCTTCGAACCCTCACCGCGGTCCACGCTGTTCTCGAACGCCGCGCGCACCTCGGCCCGCGACACCCACAGTGCCTCTTCGATCTCGCCGTCCGCCGGCACCAACGGGGCGAACCGGTCCGCCCGGGCCGTGAACCCGAGCATGATCGACCGCGGGAACGGCCACGGCTGGCTCCCGAGGTACCGCACGTCCGAGACGACCGCGCCCACCTCCTCGCGGATCTCCCGGACCACGCACGCTTCCAGGGACTCCCCCGCCTCGACGAACCCCGCCAGCACCGAATACCGCCCGGCCGGCCAGATCGGCTGGCGGGCCAGCAGCACGTGCGACCCGTTGACACCCTCGAGCGAGTGGACCAGGCAGATCACCGCCGGGTCCGTGCGCGGGTACTCCTCGCGGCCGCAGCCGGTGCACTTGCTCGCCCAGCCGAACTGGACCAGCTCCGTCGCACTGCCGCAGCGCGTGCAGAACTTCGCCTGACGACGCCAGAAGCGCAACGCCTGTGCTGTCGTGAAGAGCCCGGCCGACGTGTCGTCCAGGAGGTCTCCGTAGCCGCGCAGCTCGACCCAGACCTCGCCGTCCGCGCGCGGGACCTCCTCCACGAACCCCCAGCTGCCCGCCATCTTCACGGTGTCGGCCGACTCCGACGGCCCGCCCGGCAGCGACCAGTAGTCGACGTCCTGCCACTCGCCGAGGAACACCGCGTCCGCGGGCGGCGCGGTCCCGAAGTCGACCGCCTTGCGGAACGCCAGGGTCGACGCGCCCTCGACGACCGGGGTGCGCCCGGTGTCGTCCAGGAGGACGACCCGGGCATCCGGCCAACGCGACAAGAGCCGCGAAGGGTTGGTGCGCAAACCTTCCTGACGGTCTACTGTGGACCGCGACAGGGTCGGCAGGGCACCGAGGGTGAACGGGTCGGACATCAGGCCGGCTCGCCGACGACGACGTCGCCGAGTGCGAGGAGCTTGCGTTCCAGCACCGCCGCGTCGCCGACCACCACACCGGTGAACCGCTTGGGAGCGAAGTACTTCAGCGCCGCTTCCGCGACATCGTCAGCCGTCACCGCGGCCACCCGCGCCGGGTGCTCGTTCAGCCACTCCAGGCCCAGCCCGGTCGAAGCCAGCGCCAGCACCTGCCCGGCCAGCCCGGCCTGCGACGACGTCGAGGTCAGCAGCGAACCGATCGCGTACTGCCGCACCGACTCCAGCTCGTCGCCGGACGGCGGGACCTGGCCGAGGCGGCCCAGCTCGTAGCGCGTCTCCAGCAGCGCCGGGGCCGTCGCGTCGGTCGCGGTGTCCGCGTCGACGTTGACCACCGCGGTGCCGTCGGTGAACTCGAAGCCGGAGTGCGCGGAGTACGTGTACCCCTTGTTCTCGCGGATGTTCTCGACCAGCCGCGACGAGAAGTACCCGCCGTAGGCCAGGTTCGCCAGCTGCAGCGCCGCGTAGCCCGGGTCCGTGCGCGGGACGGTCTGCGCCGAGAGCCGGATCTGCGACTGCACCGCGCCCGCGCGCGGCACCAGCAGCACGCTCGGCCCGGTCAGGTCGGGCAGCGGCGGCAGCCGGACGGCGGAGCGGTCCGACGCCCAGCCGCCGAGCACCTTCTCCAACTCGCCGATGACACCCGAAGGATCGAGGTCCCCGACCAGCACCATGACCGAACCGCGCGGCAGCACCGACGCCTGGTGCAGCGCCCGGACCTGCTCGGGCGTCACGACGGCAACGTCTTCGGCCTTCGGGACCTCGCGCGTGGCCGGGTGGTCGCCGTAGCGGTGCTTCTGCAGGGCCTCCCGCGCGATCGTGCGCGGCTGCGTCCGCGAGACGGCGATCCGCTCGACCAGCCGCTCCTTCTCGCGAGCGATCTCCTCGTCGGCGTAGGTCGCCCCGGTGAGGACGTCGCCGAGCACGTCGAGGAACGTCGGCAGCTTGCCGGCCAGCGCGGACCCGGTGAGCACCAGGCGCTCCGGGTCGACGCCGGCGCCGATGTCGCCGCCGATGAGCGCCAGTTCGGCGTCGATCTCGATGCGGTTGCGGCGGGCCGTACCGGTCAGGATCGTCTCGGCGAGCACCTCGGCGGTCGCCGGGTGCAGGGCGTCGTCACCCGCGAACGGGATCCACAGGCGCGCCTCGACCAGCGGCACGGTCGCCTTGCGGACGGCCACCACGCGCAGGCCGTTCGCCAGCGTCGTGTCCACATGGGACAGGTCGGCGGCCGCCCGCTGCTCGCCGAGCGGCGGCAGCGGCCGCGGACCCCGCGCGGTGCGGCCGATCTCCTCCGCGCTGCGGTGCGTTGCTGAAGTCACTGCTCGTTGTTCCCTTCCGAAGCGGGCTTGACCACCAGCACGGCGCGCGCGTCCGGGCGCAGCGCCTTCGCCGCCGCCGAAACGGCTTCCGCGGTGACGGCGGACATCCGGTCCGCGAGCCGGTACACCAGCGACGCGTCGCCGTAGAGCAGTTCGAACGAACCGAGGGCCAGCGTCCGGGACACCAGCCTGTCGTGCTCCGAGTGCAGGCTCGCCGCCCAGCGGGCGGTGACCTTGCGCAGCTCTTCCTCGCTCGGTGGGGTCTCGGCGAGCTTCTCGAGCTCGTCGTCGAGCGCGGCGAGCACGCGCTCGCGCGGCACCTCGTGCGGGTGGATCAGGGTGATGGTGAACGTGTCCGGGTCGCGGGCCTCGAACGGGCCGAACAGCCCGGCACCGGCGCCGATGTCGACGACCAGCGGCTCGCGGTGCACCAGCCGCTGCTGCAGGCGGGAGCCGTCGCCGTCGGTGAGCACGCCGGCCAGCACGAGGTAGGCCAGGTAGCTGTCGACGTCGTTGATCGGGTCCGGCATCCGGTAGCCGATGCCGAGCGCGGGCAGCGGGGCGTGCGCGTCCTCGATCTCGCCGCGCAGCTCGGTGGTCGGCAGCGGCTCGGCGAAGGACGGCCGCTGCGGCGCGGGCCGGTGCGGGACGTCGCCGAAGTGGTCCTCGATCAGCTTCTTGGCGTTGTCCACCTCGAAGTCGCCCGCCACCGTGAGCACGGCGTTCGCCGGCGCGTAGTAGGTGTCGAAGAACGCCGCGCAGTCGTCGACCGTGGCGCTTTCGAGGTCCTCGAAGCCGCCGTAGCCGTTGTGCGCGTTGGGGAACGTCGAGTAGAGCACCGGCGGCAGGGTGATCCACGGGAACCCGCCGTAGGGCCGGTTCAGCACGTTGAGCCGGATCTCCTCCTTGACGACGTCGATCTGGTTCGCCAGGTTCTCCGCCGTCAGCTTGGGCGCGCGCATCCGGTCGGCTTCGAGGAACAGCGCGCGCTCGAGCGCGGCGCTCGGCAGCACCTCGAAGTAGTCGGTGTAGTCCGGGTGGGTGGACCCGTTGAAGGTCCCGCCGCTGGACTGCACGTGCCGGAAGTGCGCGAGTTTCTCCAGGCTCTCGGAGCCCTGGAACATCAGGTGCTCGAAGAGGTGCGCGAAACCGGTGCGCCCCTCCGGCTCGGAGCGGAAACCCACGTCGTAGTGCACGCTGACGCCGACCACCGGCGCGGTCGCGTCGGGGGCGAGAACCACGCGCAGACCGTTGTCTAGGGTGTATCGGACGAGCTCGGGATCGGCCATGGCCCCACCCTACGACGGCTCGGCGGTCGCCTGCGTCTCGACTGGCTGCTGAGAACCGGTCTCGCGGCCCACGGCGTCGAGGAGACGGCCGCGGCGCGCGGCGGCGAACGTCCCGGAAAGGGCCGTCGCGAAGGATCCGGCCTGGTCAGGGGTGATGTCGCCGTCGTGCCAGTAGATCGTCGGCGGGTGCTTGAGCCCGTCGAACGCGGCCACCCAAGGCGCTAGTTCGCCCAGAGCGAGCGCGTACGGCAACCCGCGGGAGAAGACCAGCTCGCGCTGCGGCTTGTCCAGGTCCTTCGCCCGGATCTCGGCGACGCCGCGAAGCCGGAGAGCGACGTCGGCGCCCGCTCGGCGGCGCGCGGGCAGGGCCGCCGAGGTCCCGGCGACGACGACCCCGGCCAGCACGAGGACGACGCCGAGCTGGGCGTAGCCGACGGTCAGGGCCAGCAGGACGGTGAGGAACCCGCCGTAGCAGGAGATCCGGATCCCGGTCCGGCGGAGCCGGCGCGTCGCGAACCAGCCCCGCCGGACGACGTCGGCGTCCAGCTCGGTGCGGGGGATTTCGACGTGCCGCCTCCGCAGTTCGGCGAGGGTCACCGGCTCGTCCGGCACGACGGCCTCGTACACCGCGCGTTCGAAGCCGGTCAGGTGCTCGTCGGGCGGGTTGCGCCGGGCCAGCCGCCGGTCGCCGTCCTCGGCGCTCACCCAGAGGTAGTTGCGGACGGCGAGGTCCAGCACGGTCGCGGCCAGGTCGAGCGGCCCGGCCCGGCCGCGCAGGAGCAGGCCGACGTGGCCCGGCAGCACCCCGGCGGGCGACGCGAACTCCCCCGCTTTCCCGTGAAAGCTCCCCCTCGGGGGCGAAGCCTTCACGGGAAAGCGGCGTCGGGCGAGGAGGATCCAAGTGGCCGCGGCCAGGAGGAACGCGCCGAAGGCGGCCCAGGCCCAGCCGATCGGGGTGGTGAACACGAACGCACCGGCGACCGTCTTCGCCGGGACCAGGACCTCGTTGGCGGGCACCGTGCCCGCGGGCAGCTCGACGGTCGCCGTCATCCGGTCGCCCGCGGCGAGGTTCTGCTGGCTGAACCGGGTCAGGCCGGCGTGGTCGATCTGCGCGGCCCCGCACGGGAGGTCCGAATCCGGCGGGCCGGCGAGGCAGTCGACGGCGACCGGGATCTTCGGCGCGGCGAAGGAGGCGCGGAGGAACTTCAGCTCGGCGGTCCAGCCGCCGGCCAGTTCCCAGGTGACCCGGTCACCGGCGACCGCACCGTCCACTGTGTACCGGACGATCGAGGTGCCGGACGTGAGGTGGACGGTGAAGGCATCGGCGTCCACGCTCGCCGTCCCGCGGCCTTCCAGGACGACGTCGCGGACGCCGTAGACGCGGTCGCGGTGGTGGGGCGCCGGGACCCGCAGCGCGACCCGGCGGTCCATCGTGACGCCGTCGGGGACCGAGATCGCCTCGACGACCGACAGGGAGCCGTCGCGCTGGACCTTGAGCTGGATCTCGGCGCTCTGCGGCACGGTGGGCAGGGGCGGCTGGTCCGCGGGGGCCGCGGCCAGCGCGAGCGCCAGCAGTGCCCCCGCCAGCACGGTCAGCGGGCCGCGGCGGCGGTGAGCACGCCGTCGAGCGCGGTCAGGAAGGACGGGAAGTGCGCGCCGAACCGGCGCAGGTCGGCGTCGGTCTCCATGCCGCCGTACCAGTACAGCCCGGCCGAGCCGTCGGCCGACGGGTTCAGCGCGGCGAAGGCGCCGAGCCAGCGTTCGGTGTCGCCCAGGACGACCGCGTACGGCAGCGAACGGGAGAACACCAGCTCGCGGTCGGCAGGCGGGATGTCCTCGGCCCGCGCGGTGTGCAGGTAGTCGAGCAGGCCGCGGACCTGCCCGGCCAGCGCCCGGCCGCGGGCGGTGCGGGAGGGCAGCAGCGCGGCCACGGCGACGACGGCGAGCCCGGCGAGCGCGACGGCGACGCCGAGCAGGGCGTACCCGACGGTGAAGGTGAGGACCGCGGTGGTGACGAGGCCGAGGGTGAAGAGTCCGGCGCCGAGCCAGGTGAGCCGGCCGCGGGTGGTGTCCGGACGGCGGGAGAACCAGCGCTTGGTGACGACGTCGGCGTACATCGCGTCGCTGATCCGGCGCAGGTCGAGGCCGCCGCGGGCACGCAGCTGCGACACGAGCACGGAGTCGGTGCCCGGCGGCAGCAGGGTTTCGCAGACCGCGCGCTCGAAGTCGTGGAGGTGCTCGTCCGGCGGGTTGCGGCGGGAGATCTGCCAGTCGGGTCCCGGCACTTCGGCCAGCCAGAGGTAGTTGCGGACGGCGAGGTCGACGACGGTGGCGCTGATGTCGACGACGTCGACGGTCTCGTCGACGACCGTGCCGACCTGGCCGGGCAGCACGCCGTCGGGGCTGGCGAAGAAGACGCGGTCGCCGTCGCGCAGGAGGACCTCGACCGGGCCGGTGGCGGTGTGCAGCGCGCCGGCGTCCTGCCTGCGGCGTCGCCACACGAACAGCGCGGCCGCCACGAGGCAGCCGAGCAGGACGGCGAAGGCGATCCCGGTCAGCGGGGTCAGCGCGAAGGCGTTGGCGAGCAGGCCGATGTCGGCGAACTTCGCGTTGGCCGGGACGGTGTTCGCGGGCAGGCCGACGAGGAGGTCGACGCGGTCGCCGGGGCGGACGTCGTTCTGTTCGAGCCGCACGACGCCGGTGTGGTCGAGCTCGGAGAGGGTGCAGCGCTGGTTCGAGCCGACCGGGCCGGCGAAACAGTCCACAGGGGACAATTGCGGCGTCGGGGCGAGCAGCGACGCGGTGAGTTTGGCCAGCGGGGTGTCGAAGCCGCTCGCGACCTGCCAGCGCGCCTGCTGGCGGCCGTTCTGGTCGGCGACGGCGCCGTCGACGGTGAACGTGGCGCTGCTGGTGCCGGCGGGGAAGGTGAGGACGAGCTGGTCGCCGGTGAGCTCGGCCTTGGCGCCTTCGGCCTTGACGTCGCGGACGGCGAAGACGCGGTCCTGGTCGTCGCTCGCGGGCACCCGGAGGGGCACGCGGGAGACGAGCTGCTGCCCGCCGGGGACGGTGACGTGTTCGGTGACGGAGAGGGTGCCGTCGCGCTGGACCTTGAGGGCGACGTCGGCGGTGGCGCCTTCGGGCGGCCGGACGTCCTGCCCGGTGAGCAGCTGGGGCTTCTTGACCTGGTCGGCGGGCAGGTTCGGCAGGACGGGCCCGGCCGACGGCCCCTGCGCGGCCGCGGGCCCGCCGGTCACCAGCACGGCCGCGACGGCGATCGCGGCGGCGGTCCCCCATTTCATCGACACAGCACCACACCCTAGAGCACTCGATCTATGCTGACGCCCGGAACGGCGCGATCACCGCAGGTACGCCGCTTCCGACGGGGAAATCGCACGGGGGGTTCCACTCGATGACGCACGGCCCGCAGGGTCCTGGCTCCGGTCCCGGTCCGCACGACCCGCGGCGGGCGCAGCCGCCGGTGCCGCCACCGGGAGCGCGGCCGCTGCCGCCGCCGGGGGTCCGGCCGCTGCCCCCGGGACGGCCGCAGCCGGGGTGGGGCGGGGGTCCCGCCGGCGCGCCCGGCCGAGGTGGCCCGCCGAACCCCTTCGGCATGCCCCCGCAACAACCGCCCCACGGCACCGGCCGCCCCGGGCCGTACCCGCCCAGCGGGCCCTTCGGCCGTCCGCTGCCGCCGCCCGCGCGGGCTCCGCTGCCGCCGCCGGTCGCCGCCGCGCCGCCCGTTTTCGTTCCGCACCACGCCGGGCCGCCGTCCTTCGGTCCCCGGTTCGCGCCCGGTTACTCGCCCTACGTCGCCAAGAAGTCGAACACCGGCGTCATCGTGGCCGTGGCCATCTTCGCGATCGTCGCCGTCGCGGGCGGGCTCGTCGCCGCCGTTGCGCTGTCCGGGAACCGGAAGCAGCACGTCGCCGACGCCGGCTACTCCAGCACCTACCCGAGCACGACCGAAGAGACCACCACCACCGAGGAAACCACCGCGACCACCTCCTCGACCGAGGAAACGACGACCGCCCGCACCACCGAGCGCGAGACACCGACGTCGCGGCCGCCGTCCGGTCCCCGCTCGGTCGCGGCCACCGGGAACAACCCGCTCTTCGGCAGCCCGGACTACGGCCTGCAGAACGTCTCGTGCTCGCTGAGCCGCTGGGCGACCGACCAGAACAGCGCCACGCGCTTCTTCCAGTCCGGCATCGGCTGCCTCGACGCGATGTGGTCGCGCATGCTCGGCGCCGTGGACCTGCCGTTCCGGACGCCGAACCTGGCGGTGCCGCGGTCGCTGTCGGAATCGTCGACCCCGTGCGGCAGCGGCGGCACGACCACCGGCGTCACGCCGTTCTACTGCCCGGCGAACAACACGATCTACATGCCGATGGACCGGATCGAGATCGACGTCTGGGGCAACCACCCCGGCCCGTACCTGTCGATCCTGGCCCACGAATACGGCCACCACGTGCAGAACATGTCCGGCATCTCCGAGGCCTACGGCAACCAGCGCTACGACGCGGGCGCGGACTCGGCCGTGGGCCTGGAGCTGTCGCGGCGCATGGAACTCGAGGCGCAGTGCTTCTCGGGGATGTTCCTCGGCTCGGCGTCGGTCTCCGGCGGCTCGGTCGACAAGAACATCTACAACGAGGCGTGGAACGCCCAGGACCGCGGCGACGACTACGCCCGCAACGGCAAGCGCGACCACGGCAGCGCCAAGCACAACACCAGCTGGTGGCAGCACGGCGCCACCAAGAACCGGAACCAGCAGTGCAACACGTGGCTCTCGCCGTCGGGCGACGTCTCGTAGCCGTCGTCAGCTCGGCGGGGTGAACGGGTTCTCCCCCGGCACCGGCGTGCCGGACGGCGGCGTCGGCGGATCCGGCTGTGCCACCGGCTGGACGGCGGCCGGGGGCGGCCCCGGGTAGGGCTGGGCCGGCGCCGGCCAGTGCGAAACCGGAGCCGGCTGCTGCGGATAGCCAGGGCGGCCCTGAGCCTGAGCCGCGTACGCCTGGAACGCCCGCGCGTGGTCGCGGTTGCGGCGCTCCGCCAGCACCGCCGCCAGGAACGCCCACGGCGGCACCCCGGGCGGCACCGGCGTGCCCAGCGCGTTGCCGACCTGCTGCGCGAGCCCCCAGCCCAGTGCGTGCGACGCCTCCGGCCGCAGCTCGCGGAACCGCGCGAGGAACTGGCGGCTCGCCAGCGCGAGGTCGTCCGGGAGCCGGGTCAGGTCGAGCTGCGCCGCCCAGCCCTCGAGCCCCGGCGGCATGCCGACCGCCGCGTGGGCGGCGCCTTCCGGGACCCGCTCGCGGACCACCAGCGTCCCGGCCAGGAAGTCGCCGACGCGGCGGCCGTTCGACGAGAACAGCGACACGATCACCGCGACCGCGCCGAACAGCCCGAGCGCCCAGAAGTCCACGACGAACCCGGCGAGCCCGCGCACCAGCGCGTGCCGGAACCGGATCGGGCCGCCGTCGACGCGCACGACCCGCAGTCCCACCGCCATCTTGCCCAGCGAGCGGCCGCGCGAGAGCGTCTCGAAGATCACCGGGTAGCCGACCATGACCAGCACCACCAACACCAGCAGCAGGGCCAGGAAGAGCGCATCGTCGTCGAACGGCACCGTGAAGGTCAGCACCGTGAACGCGCCCAGCAACATCGCGAACTGCAGGAGCACGTCCAGCGCCATCGCCAGCGCGCGGCTGGCGAGCTTGGCGACGCGCAGATCCAGGACGACCGCTTCGCCGGTGACCAGCTCCGATTCCTCGTGCACGAGGAACAGCGTATAGACGGATAGGGTGGGCGGTGTGGATGTGGACGTCTTCGTCGCTGCGCACGCGGCGGAGTGGAACCGGCTCGGCGAGCTGACCCGGCGCGGCGGCAAGCTGACCGGGCCGGAAGCCGACGAGCTCGTGACGCTCTACCAGCGGACCGCGACGCACCTTTCGATCGTGCGGTCGGTCGCGCCGGACCCGGCCCTGCTCGGCCGGCTGTCCGATCTGGTCGCCAAGGGGCGGTCGGCGGTCTCCGGGTCGCACAACCCCGCGTGGCGCGAGGTCGGCCTGTTCTTCACGCGCCGGTTCCCGGCCGCGGTCTACCTGTCGCGGCGCTGGTGGATCCCGGCCGCGCTGGTGTCGATCGCGGTGATGGTGGTGATCGCGGTCTGGGTCGCGCGCGACCCGCTCGTGCGCGCGTCGATCGCGACACCGGACGAGCTGAACGAGCTGACCAAGCCCGGCGGCGACGCCGAAAACTACTACTCGACCGGGCCGGCGGCGTCCTTCGCGGCGCGGGTGTGGACGAACAACGCCTGGGTGGCGGCGACCTGCCTGTTCCTGGGCGTCGCACTGGGCCTGCCGGTGATCGGCGCGCTCTGGCTGAACTCGCTCAACGCCGGGCTGATCATCGGCGCGATGAGCGCGGCCGGCCGCGGCGACGTGATGATCGGGCTCCTGCTCCCCCACGGCCTCCTGGAGCTGACGGCGGTGTTCGTCGCCGCGGGCACCGGCCTCAGGCTCGGCTGGGCGGTGATCGACCCGGGCCGCCGCTCCCGCACGGCGGCGCTCGCCGAGCAGGGCCGGTCGGTGGTCGTGATGGCGCTCGGCCTGACGTGCGTGCTGTTCGTCTCCGGCGTCATCGAGGCGTTCGTGACCCCGTCGGGCTGGCCGACCTGGCTGCGCGTGGGCATCGGCGCGGCGGTCGAAGTGGCCTTCCTGGTGTACGTGTTCACGCTCGGCAGGCGCGCGGCGAAGGACGGCGAGGTCGGCGACCTCGCCGCCCGCGACACCGGTGACGCCCTGCCCGAGTCCGGATGAGTTACAGCCGCCCGGCGGCTTTCAGGGCCAGGTAGCGGTCCGCCAGCGCCGGGGGCAGTTCCTCCGGGACCGCGTCCACCACGCTCACCCCGTGCCGCACCAGGCGCTCGGTGACGCGCCGGCGCTCGGCCGTCGTGCGGGCGGCCGAAGCCGCGTCGTAGACCGCTTCCGCGTCGCCGCGGGCCGTCAGCATCTCGGCCACGCGGGGGTCCGCCACCGAGGCCACCACGAGCTCGTGGCGCCCGGTCAGCGAACTCAGCACCGGGAACAGCCCCTCCTCCAGCGGTGCCGCGTCCAGCCCGGTCAGCAGCACGACCAGTGCCCGGCGGCGGGTCCGCCGGAGCACCTCCGCGAGCATGCCGCGCGCGTCCGTCTCGACGAGCGACGGCTCCAGCGGCGCCATCGCGTTCACCAACGACGTCAGCAGCGAAGCCCCCGACGAACCCTGCACCGCCGCCCGCAGCCGCCGGTCGTAGGCGAGCAGGTCGACGCGGTCGCCTGCCCTGGTCGCCAGTGCCGCCAGCAGGAGCGCCGCGTCCATCGCCGCGTCGAGCCGCGGTGCGTCGCCCACGCGGCCCGCCGAGACGCGGCCCGTGTCGAGCACCAGCACCACGTGCCGGTCGCGCTCGGGCCGCCAGGTCCGGACCATGACGTCCGCCGCCCGCGCGCTCGCGCGCCAGTCGATGGACCGCACGTCGTCGCCGATGACGTACTCGCGCAGCGAGTCGAATTCCGTGCCCTGGCCCCGGATCAGCACCGCGTTGCGGCCGTCGAGCTGCTGCAGCCGCGCCAGCCGCGAAGGCAGGTGCTTGCGGCTGTGGAACGGCGGCAGCACCCGGACCGTCCACGGCACCGCGTGCGAACCCTGCCGCGCGGCCAGGCCCAGCGGTCCCACCGACCGGACCGTCACGCGCGCCGCCGTCCGGTCGCCCCGCCGGGTCGGCCGCAACGCCGTCACCAGGGCCCGCCGTTCCCCCGCCGGGACGCGCACCGGGTGCCGGTCGGCCGCGCCCGCGCTCGGTGGCCACGCGTCGCGCAGCTGCCCGCGCACGGCCCTCCGTCCCGGGTTGGCCACCACGAGCGTCACCTCGCACGGCTCGCCGAGCCGGACCGAAGTGTCGCCCGAGCGCGCGAACGTCAGCGCCCGCACGTTTCCCGCCAGCGTCAGGTCGACGACGACGAGCACCAGCAGCACCGCGCCGGCCACGAGCAGCCCGGTCGCCGACGGCAGGAGCAGCCCGACCACGAGCGCGCCGAACAGCGCCAGCAGCCCGAGCCTTCCGGTGACGGCCATGTCAGCGCGGCACGGGCACGGACGCGAGCACGCGGTCCAGCACGCCGTCCGCGGTGACGCCCTCGAGCTCGGCCTCCGGCCGGACGTCCAGGCGGTGCCGCAGCGCGGGCCGGGCGAGGGCCTTGACGTCGTCGGGGGTCGCGTAGTCGCGCCCGGCGAGCCACGCCCACGCGCGGGTCACCGCGAGCAACGCCGTGGCCCCACGGGGAGAAACGCCGATCCGCACCGAGGGCAGCGACCGCGTCGCCCGGCACAGGTCGACGACGTACCCGATCACCTCGGGCCCGACCGTCACCCGCGCCACGGCTTCGCGTGCGGCCGCGAGTTCGGGAGCGCCCGCGACGGCCTTGAGGCCCGCGGCCGCGAGGTTGCGCGGGTCGAAGCCCTGCGCGTGCCGCCAGAGGATGCCGATCTCGTCCTCGCGCGAGGGCGCCGGCATGGTCAGCTTGAGCAGGAACCGGTCCAGCTGCGCCTCCGGCAGCGGGTAGGTGCCTTCGTACTCCACCGGGTTCTGCGTGGCGATCACGATGAACGGGTCCGGCAGCGGCCGCGACTTGCCGTCGATCGAGACCTGCCGCTCCTCCATCGCCTCGAGCAGCGACGACTGCGTCTTCGGCGGCGTCCGGTTGATCTCGTCGGCGAGCAGCAGGTTCGTGAACACCGGCCCCTCGCGGAAGGAGAATTCGCCGCTGTGCGCGTCGTAGACGATCGAGCCGGTGACGTCGCCGGGCATCAGGTCCGGGGTGAACTGGACGCGGGTGGTCTCCAGGTCCAGCGCCGCGGCCAGGGCCCGCACCAGCAGCGTCTTCGCCACGCCCGGGACGCCTTCGAGCAGCACGTGCCCCCGGCAGAGCAGTGCCAGGATCAGCCCGGTCACGGCGGCTTCGTTGCCGACGACGGCCTTGCCGACCTCGGCGCGCAGCGCGATCAGCGCGTCGCGGGCCCCGGTCGCGTTTTCGGTACCGCTGGTCAAGTTCGCCCTGCCTCTCGTTCCACCGTGTCGAGTTCGCCGGCCAGCCGGACCAGCGCGGGGTCGTCGGCCGCCGGCGGGCCGTAGAGGACCGCGCCGACGTCGTTCGCCGCCCGGCCCGTCCGCGCGCTCACCGACGCCACCAGTGCCTGCGCGTCGGCGTCGCGCGGCAGCCCCAGCGCGGTCCGCAGCCGGTCGCGCGTCGCTTCCCGCAGCGTCTCACCCGCGTGCCCGGCCGCCTTCGCCCGCCGGTACAGCCGGGCGCGGCCCTCGGCCGTTTCGGCCGCGCGGACGACGATCGGCAGCGGCTCGGTGACCACCGGGCCGAGCCGCCGGGCCCGCCACAACGCCAGCAGGGCGACGGCGACGAACGCCTGCGCGGCCCCGTAGTACCAGCCGTCCGGGATGAGGTCGAAGATCGACCGGCGGGAGTCGTCCAGCGCCGGGTCCGACACCGAAGGCAGGTACCAGACGAGCTTCGGGTGCGCGCCGAGCAGCCGCAGCGCCAGCGCCGCGTTGCCCTGTTCGGCGAGCCGCGCGTTGGTCAGCGGCGCCGGCGAGCCGAGCAGCGTCGTCGTGCGGTCCCCGTCGGCGAGCTGCAGCAGCGTGCCGCCGCCGTCCTCGCCGGGGTAGCACGAGCGCGCGCCGGACGACGCGTAGCCGATCCCGCCGAGCGTGACCTCGCCCGCCGCGACCGCCGCGGCGACCGTGCACTGCGGCTTCAGGGTTCCGACGTCGCTGCGGCCCTCCGCGTGCACCAGCGGCAGCGAATCGCGCAGCGTCGCCGGCCCCGGCGTCACCAGGACGACGTCGGCTGCGCGCTCCCGCAGCGCGTCGAACCGCTTCGCCGGGGCGATGTCCGGGGCGGTGACGAGCAACGTCGTGTCCGCGCCGGCTTCGGCGTCCGCTTCGGCGGCCGTGTGCGCGGTGCGGACGTCGACGCCCTGGTCCTTCAGCAGTTTCGCGAGGGCGTGCGCGCCACCGGGTTCGTAGGAGCCCGGTTCGAGGGCACCGTGGGTCTGCTCGCCGCGGCCGAGCAGGAGCAGGGCGCCGGTGACGAAGATCAGCGCCAGCAGGGCGAGGGGAACGCGGGCACCGCGCCAGATGCGCCGCAGATCGGGCGAAACCGTGCTCATGCCGCCTCCGCGGGAAAGAGCACGTCGGCGGTGGTCTTCACGAGGCCGCCATGGCGACCGGACGCTCACGCCGGCAGCGTTCGTCCAGCTCGGTCAGCTCGCGGTACGCCGCTTCGGTGCCTTCGCGGCCGCCGTAGTGGACGTCGTCGAAGAGCCGCGCACCCTGCCGCAGCCGGTCCGCGACGTTCGGCAGCAGCACCCCGGCCTCGGCGGCGGCTTCGTCCGCCGTCCGGCCCGAGCGGGTGTCGAGCAGCGCGCGTTCCTCCAACGCCCGCACGACGGCGCGGAACCGGTCGCGAACGGCGTCGTCGAACCGGCCCGCGGCCGCGGCTTCCTCGGCCGATCGGCGGTAGTCGCCGGCACTCTTGCGCTGCCCGCCGAAGACCGCCTGCCCCGCCCGCGCGGCCCGGGCGACCTTGCCCGTGCGCAGCCGGATCACCACGACGAGCACGATCAGCAGCGCGAGCACCAGCAGCAGCCCGAAGACCCCGCCGGGCGAGTCCGAGGACAGGCCGTTCAGCAGCTTTTCCAGCTGTTCGGACAGCCACTGCCCGATCTGCTGCAGGAAGCTCGGCCGCGCGTCCCGGTACCTCGGGTCGGACAGCTCCTCGGCGGCGGCGCGGCGAGCCGAATCCCGGTCGATGTCGACCGGGACTTCGTACGGCCGGAAGGTCACCATGCCTGCGGCGGCTGGACGCCGGCGGCCCGGGCCAGCTCGATGTCCATGCCTTCGCGGCGCATCCGCTGGTCGAGGTAGACGATCACGGTGACCAGCGCGACGAACGGGATCGCGATGGTGCCGGCGATGATCTGCCCGGCCGACTGCAGCAGCAGGTCACCGGTGCTCGGCACGCTCACCCTGCCCGGGGTGAACATGTCGCTGAACAGGCCGGTGCCGAGGGTGAACGGCAGCTGGACGATGTTCTCGAAGAAGGCCTCGATGATCCGGGCCAGCAGCAGGACGCCGAACACCCGCCAGAACGCGCCGCTGATCAGCTTGACCGACCGCGCGAACGCTTCGCGGAACGTCCCGCGCTCGAGCACGAGCGCCGGGGCGGCCAGTGCCCAGAAGACCCACGCGACCACACCCGGGATGATGCAGAGCAGCACGCCGATGGTGGTGAGCAGCGCGTAGACGAACGCGACGCCGAGCAGCGGCAGCAGCCGCGGCTGCACCTCGCGCCAGGCGATGCCGAAGGTGACCTCGCGGCCCAGCGCCGCGCGGCCCATCACCGCGGCCATCAGGCCGGTGGTGACGGTCAGCAGCACGGTCGAGACCAGCGAAGACGAGATGAGCACGAGGAAGACGTCGCCGAACGTGCCGAACAGGGCGTTGCGCAGCTCCTCGTCGGTCGCGGCGGGTCCGAGCTCGACCGTCGAGGCCAAGCTCTGGAGCTCGCCGAACGCGTACTTCTGCATGACGAACGCGATCGCGGCGGTGAGCACCGCCGCCACCGCACCGATGCCGAGGACGAGCAGCGCGTGGCGGCGGATCGCGGTGATCGCGCCGTCGAGGATGTCGCCGATGTTGAGCGGCCGCAGCGCGATCACGCCCGGCTTGCCGAGCCCGTTCGGATTCCAGCGCGGCGGCTGGTACTGGGGCTGCTGCGCGGTGAACGGCGGCAGCGCGTCCGGCCGGTAGCCCGGCCCGTGCTGCCAGCCCGGGGGCGGCGTCGCCGGTGGCGCGGCCTGGGCGTCCGGCGCCTGCCAGCCGCGGGGCGGCGTCGCCGGTGACGCGGCGTGATCTTCGGGCCGCTTCGGCTCACCCGATCCGGGGGCGGAAGCCTGGGGGACGCCCTGGCTCGGAGTCGGCGTGTCGGCGCCCTCGGCGCCGGGCGCGCCACCGGTGTCTGTCATCGAAGCCCCTCGCCTGCAGTACCTGGTTGACAACACTCTTCCAGAGCCACTTGCACCCGGCCAGACCTGGGGTGACGTCGGTGCGCCGTGACGCGGCGCGCACGGACGGGTGCGAGACGCCCCATTCCCCCGATATGCTGAATGGCGGGATCGGGTACCCCCGGTCCGTACCGAGACCCTTCGGGACTGCCTAGTGACGCAACCGCCCCCCGGCCAGGTACCGCCTCGCGGGACCGTCCAGCCGCCGCCGGTGCCGGATGCGCAACCGGATCTCCCGTGGCTGGGCCGCCCGCACACCGTGTCCGCACCGAAGCGCCGTTCGCCGGCGGCGGTGGTCGGCGTGTGCCTCGGCGCGGTGGCCGTGCTGGTGCTCGGGCTGGTCGCGATCGTGGCCCTCAACCGCAACGACACCCCGCTCGCCAACCCCAACTTCCGCGACGCACCGTCGTCACAGGACAGTGTCGCGCCCCTGCCGCCCGGCGGAGCGGGTGCGCCGGCTTCGGCGTCGAGCCCGTCGTCCGAGCCGTCGGAACCCAGCGCGACCGGGCCGCAGAAGGTCCTCAAGCTCGCCGACCACCCGATCCTGCAGGACCCGAACGCCGGCCTGCAGAACCGCGTCTGCACGCTGCCGGCCTGGCAGAGCACGCAGGCCGGCGCGGAGGCGTTCTTCACCGCCGCCAGCAAGTGCCTGGACGCAGCGTGGGGCCCGTTCCTCTCGGCCTACCACCTGCCGTTCACGCCGCCGTCGCTGCACTTCCCGACCGGCGCGAGCTTCGAGACCGAGTGCGGCACCATCCAGGTCGGCATCGCGACGGCCGCGTACTACTGCGAAAACAACCTGTACGTCCCGTTCCGCGGCCTGCAGACCGACCAGTACGGCAACAACCCCGGCGTCTACCTGGCGTTGTTCGCCCACGAGTACGGCCACCACGTGCAGGAGGTCGCCGGCCTGATGGACGCGGCCTGGCAGAAGATCTACGAGGCGGGCCAGAACAGCCCGGCCGGGCTCGAGATGTCGCGGCGCAAGGAACTGCAGGCCCAGTGCTTCTCGGGGATGTTCCTCGGCGCGCACGTCGACCAGGGCGGCACGATCACCCGCGACATGTACAACAAGGCCTGGAACGACCAGGAGACCCGCGGCGACAACACCTCCCGCAGCCACGACCACGGCACGAACGCGCACTACGCGTCGTGGTGGCGGGCGGGCGCGACGAGCAACCGGATCGCCGACTGCAACACCTTCGCGGCGCCGTCGTCCGAGGTCAGCTAGCCGTTTTGGGTCCGGCTGTTTTGGGGCGCAGCGGGATGCTCAGCCAGAGGTAGACGAACATCCCGCCGGAGAAGCACGCGAACACCAGCAGCGCGAGGCCCAGCGGGCGCCGGGCGTCCGAAGCGCCCATCGACGTGTCCGCGACGGTGACGGCGACCGGGCCCTGGTCCGGCAGCACGTCCGGCACGGCGACCTCGATGCGTTCGCCCTGGCCGTGCCCGCAGCCGTCGAGCGTGCCTTCGTGGGCCTTCCCGGTGACGGTGAACTTCACGGTTTCCTTCGCGTCCGACCGGTCGCACGGCGACGGCTTGGTCACCTCCGCCTGAACCGGCGCGCCGAGGACTTCGTTGCCGATGCCCAGCAGCCCGGGCCCGGCCAGCCAGGCGAGCAGCACGACGAGCACGCCCGCCGCGGCGGGGATCGCCACCGTGGGCCACTGGAGGGCGAGGGGTCGCGGGGGCACCTCGCCATGGTTCCAGATCCCGCGGGCAAAACCCAGGTGCCCTGGTTAGCGCTCGATCTTCTCGGCCTGGGTGACCTTTTTGACGTAGAGCAGCTTGTCGCCCGGTTCGATGGCGTCGGCCTGCGGGGCGTCGACGCGGTAGAGCACGCCGTCGCGGACCAGGCCGAGGACGAGGTCGGACAGGTGCCGCGGCGACCCGCCCTCTTCGGACGGTTCGACCGCCCGCTCGGCGATCGCCAGGCCCGACTCCGGCGTCAGCAGGTCCTCCATGATGTCCACGACCAGCGGCGTCGACGTCGCCATGCCGAGCAGCCGCCCGGCCGTCTCGCTGGAGACGACGACCTGGTTGGCGCCCGACTGCTTGAGCAGGTGGACGTTCTCCGCTTCCCGCACCGACGCGACGATGTGCGCCTTGGGCGCCAGCTCGCGGGCGGTGAGCGTGACGAGCACCGCCGTGTCGTCCCGGTTCGGGGCGACCACGACCGCGCGTGCGTGCTGGACCGCGGCCACGCGCAGGACGTCCGCCCGGGTGGCCGAGCCGTGCACGGCGACGAGGCCGAGCGCACTGGCCGCGTCGAGGGCCTGCTGGTCGGTGTCGACGACGACGATCTGGCCGGGTTCGATGTCCTCGTCGCCGAGCAGCGCGTTGACGGCGGACCGGCCCTTGGTGCCGAACCCGACGACGACCGTGTGGTCGCGCACCTTCGTCCTCCACTTCTGGATCTTGAACGCCTGGCGGGAGCGCTCGGTGAGCACTTCGAGGGTGGTCCCGACCAGGACGATGAGGAAGAGCACCCGCAGCGGGGTGATCACCAGGACGTTGACCAGCCGCGCGGACGACGTGGCGGGCGCGATGTCGCCGTAGCCGGTCGTCGAGAGCGAGACCGTGGCGTAGTACAGGCTGTCCAGCAGGGACAGGCCGTCGCCGTTCGCGTCGCGGTAGCCGTCGCGGTCGACGTAGACGATGATCACCGTGGCCAGCAGCGCGAGCGTCGCGCCGATGATCCGCTTGACGATCGAGCGGAGCGGGCTGACGGTCAGCTCCGGCATCCGCAGGACGCCGACGAGCTCGTGGTCGGGCCGGTCGGTGAGACTGCCCAGCGGCAACCGTTTGAGGGCCTTCATGCTGGCTCGTGTCGAGCGTCACTCACGCCCGGAGGATAGCCGAAACGGACACCGCGCCGCCGCGTGAAACGATGAGTTCATGGCAACCTCGCAACGGCCCGCGCACGTGTTGGCGGCCGCGCTGGGCTTCATGGGCGTCCTGCACTTCGCGGTGCCGAAGCCGTTCGACGGCCTGATCCCTTCGTCCCTGCCGGGCTCCCGGCGGGCGTGGACGTACGGATCGGGCGTCGCGGAACTGGCGGTCGCGGCCGCGGTGGCGGCGCCCCGCACCCGCCGCCTCGGCGGCCTGGCGGCCGCCCTGCTGTTCCTGGGCGTCTTCCCGGGCAACGTCAAGATGGCGGTCGACGCCCGCCGCGCCCCGGCCCCGCGCCGCGCGATCGCCTGGGCCCGTCTCCCCCTCCAGTGGCCCCTGATCGCCTGGGCCCTGAAGGTCCGCGACAACGCGTAGCCCGTGATCAGAGGGGAATCACGCGTGTCTGGAGGGGCATCACGCGTGATTGAGCGGGGATCACGAGTGATGCCCCTCCAATCACGGCTGATGCCCCTCCAAACACGGGTGATGCCCCGCTGATCACGCCTCGGGGAGGTTGCGGAGGAGGCTGCGGAGGGCTTCTGGGTCGAGGAGGTCGGCCGGGCGGACCGTGCGGTTCGCGCGGACGTAGTGGAACGCCGCGCGGACCCGCTCGACCGGGACGTTCTTCAGGGCCGCCCAGGCCATCCGGTAGGCCGCCAGCTGGACCGACAGGGCCGGGATCCGGGACTCCGGCGGGACCGCGCCGGTCTTCCAGTCGACCACCGTCCAGCCGCCGTCGGGGTCGGCGAAGACCGCGTCCATGCGGCCGCGCAGGGTGATTCCCTCGACGTCGGCCGAGAACGTCACCTCGACCGCCACCGGAACCCGGGATGCCCACTCGCTCTTCTCGAACTCCGTCTGCAGTTCCTCGAAGTCCGCGTCCGGGGCCTCGCCGAAGTCGGCGGCGCCCGGGAGGTCGTCGATCTCGATGAGCTGGTCGCCCGCGAACCGGCGTTCCAGCCAGCTGTGGAACTCCGTGCCGCGACGGGCGAAGCTGTTGGGCTCCACCGGAAGCGGACGGCGCAGGTCGGCGGCGAGCCGGGCGGCGTCGTCGGCCAGGGCGACCAGCTGGCTCACCGAAAGCCGCGAAGGCAGCGGCACCCGCTTGACGTGGTCGTCCTTGCGCGCCCACTCGTCCAGCAGGACGTCGGTGTCGGTCACCCAGCCATCGGGATCCTCGTCCTCTTCGGACTCTTCGCCGGCCGGAGTGGCCAGCGCCTCGGACACGAGCTCGACGCCGGTCTGCACGCCGGTGCGGCGGTCGCCCAGCGGGTCGACCGGCCAGCGCGCCGCCCGCGAGTCCGAGACCAGGGGATTTTCGTCGTCCTCGGTGGGTTCCGGCGCCCACTCGGGGAGCTCCCCGACGCCGGTTTCGCGCAGGACCCCGGCGATCTCGGTGAGGAACTCCGACGGCCCCTTCGCCCGGCTGCTGCTTTCGTTCCACCAGTGGCCGGAGACGATCAGCGCGTGCTCGGACCGCGTCAGCGCGACGTAGCAGAGCCGCCGTTCCTCCGCCTGTTCCCGCTCGACGAACCCGGCTTCGTGCAGTTCCAGTCCTTCTTGGACTTCCTTGCGGTCGTACCCCTCGGCGATGTTCAACGAAGGCAGGTCCTCGGCGTCACCGCGCAGCTTCGCCGGGAGCGACGTCGCGGTCCGCAGCCACGACGACGACCGCCGCCGGCCGGGGAACACGTCGTGCACCAGGTGCGGCACGGCGACGACTTCCCACTCGAGGCCCTTCGCCGAGTGCACGGTCAGCACCTGCACCCGGTCCGGGACGACCTCGACCTCGCCCGGGGTCAGGCCGTCCTCGGCGTGCGCGGCGGTGTTCAGGTAGTCCACAAAGGACAGCAGGGTCGCCGTCGGCGCCGTCTCGGCGTAGTCGGTGACGACTTCGGCGAACGCGTCCAGGTGCGCCCGCCCCGCGGAGCCCGGCCGGGCCAGGGATTCGACGTCGAGGAGCATGGTGCGTTCGACGTCGGCGACGAGCTCCGGCAGCGACTGGTCGAGCCGCCGTCGCAGCGCGGCCAGCTCCCAGCCGATCCGCCGGATCCGTTTGAAGCCCTCCTCGGAGTACCGCGCCGGGTCGCCCGGCTCGTCGATGGCGTCGATCAGCCCGGCCTGCTCGACGCGCTCGGCGACCAGTTCCGGCGCGTCGGGTTTTTCGGGGCTGGACAGCTCGCCGGCCCGCCGCCACAGCGCGGCGACGTCGGCGGCCGAAAGCCGCCAGCGGGCGCCGGTCAGCAGCCGGGCCGCGGCGCTCCCGGACAGCGGGTCCGCGAGCACCTTCAGCGTCGACACGAGGTCCGCGACCTCGGGTTCGTCGAGCAGCCCGCCGAGCCCGACGACCTCGACCGGCAGCCCGCGCGCCCGCAGTTCGGCGGCGATCGGGGCCATGTCGGCGCGGCGTCGCACGAGCACCGCGGCGGTCGGCGGCTTGCCGGCCTGTTCCTGGTGGGCGTACCAGCGGCGGGCGAGGGCGTCGGCGACCCACGCGCGTTCGGCGCGGACGTCCGGGAGCAGCGCGCACGCGATGTCCGCGGGACCGGCGCCTTCGCGCGCCCGCAGCCGTTCGACGCCGAGGCCGCGGGCGCGCAGCGGTTCGGCGATCGCGTTCGCGAGGTCGAGGATCTCCGGTGGGTTGCGGAAGCTGGTCAGCAGCCCGAATTCGTGCGCGGGGACGAGGCGTTCGCCGTCGAAGCGCGGGAAGTCCGTGGTGAAGCGGGGCAGGTTGGCCGCGCTGGCGCCACGCCAGCCGTAGATGGCCTGCGCGGGGTCGCCGACCGCGGTGACCGGCATCGGCGGGTTCTCGACCCCGCCGAACAGCGCCCGCAGCAGCACGCGCTGGGCGTGTCCGGTGTCCTGGTACTCGTCGAGGAGGACGGCGCCGTAGCGCTCCCGTTCGCCGCGCACGACCGACGGGTACCCGCCGGCCAGCTGGGCGGCCAGGGACATCTGGTCGGCGAAGTCGAGCGCGCCTTCGTTGCGCTTGCGGCGGTGGTAGTCGTCGACGAGCGGCAGCAGCGCGAGCCGGAAGTGTTGCGCGGCCGTGATTTCGGTGAGTTTCTGCGGCAGCGCGGCCCGCTGGCCCTTGGCGCGCGGGGCGTTTTCGATGACGCGGCACAGCCACGACGTGTATTCGGCGAGCTGCTCGGTGGAGACGAGGTGCTCGCCCAGTTCGCCGGCGAGGGCGAGCAGGTCGGCGGTGACGGTCGGCGGGACGCGGTCGGTGTCGAGTTCGTTGTCCCAAGTGGACACGACGCGGTGCGCGATCTGCCACGACGACGTTTCGGAGAGGAGCCGGACACCGGGCTGGACCGGGAGGCGGAGGCCGTGTTCGGACAGCAGGCGGCCGGCGTAGGCGTGGTAGGTGAGAACGGTGGGCTCGCCGGCGACGACGGTGGAGCGCAGGCCGCCGGTCGGGTCGAGCCGGTCGAGGAGGCCGGAGCCGGCGAGGCGGCGGAGCCGGGCGCGGACGCGTTCGCCGAGCTGGCGCGCGGCTTTGCGGGTGAAGGTGAGGCCGAGGACGCGGTCGGGGCTGACGATCCCGTTGGCGACGAGCCAGACGACCCGCGCGGCCATGGTTTCGGTCTTCCCGGCCCCGGCACCGGCGACGACGAGGGACGGTTCGACGGGCGCGGCGATGACGGTGGCCTGCTCGGGTGTCGGCCGGTGCAGGCCGAGGGCATCGGCGAGTTCGGCCGGCTCGACGGGGTTGGCGACGAGGAGCGGGCTCACGACCGCACCCCGCAGAGCCCCGGTCCGGTCGCCGGCTCGCCCGCGGCGGCTGAACTCACCGGATAGTTCACAAGGCCCGCATCCACCCGCCCACACGCAGCCAACGAACTCACTGGATAGTTCACAAAGCGGCCACCCGGCCACCTCCGCGCCACCGCAGCTGAACTCACCGGATAGTTCACGGCCCCGGCACCTGCCGCCCCTCGGGGCGCAGCGGGCAGCAGCCCCGCGCCGGGCACCGGTCGCAGTCCACGTTCTCCTGCGCCTGGTAGTCCGGCCCCGCCGCCGACGCGGCCGCCTTCTGGACCAGCTCCAGCCACTGCTTGCCGCCCACCTCGTCGAGCGGCGGCTGGGACCTCTCCGTCGATCCCGTCTTGTTGTTGGCCTTCGCGACGTACACCAGCCGCGCGCCGCCTGCCTCGGTGCGGCCCTCGATCGCCCCCAGCAGCACCGCCAGCTGGTACGCCGCCAGCTGCGGGTGCGCCTCGGCCTCCGCGCCGGACACCGGCACCTTGCCCGTCTTGATGTCGACGATCACCGGGCGGCCCTCGGAATCGAGCTCCACCCGGTCGACGCGCCCGCGCAGCAGCACCCGGACCTCGTCCGCCCCACCGGACGGCAGCTCGACCTCGATGTCCTGCTCGACCCCGGCTTCCTTCAGCTCCGCCCGGCTGCGCTCGAGCCACGTCGTGAAGTTCCGCAGCATCTGCTCGACCCGCCGCCGCTCCCGCCGCGAGAACCACGGCGCTCCGGCGTCGACGCGCACCCACGCCTCGTCCAGCGCCGACTGCAGCTCGGCGTCGGTGCTCCCCGACGCGACCGCCTGGGCGAGCCCGTGCACCAACGTCCCGGTCACCGCCGCCAGCTGGGCCGGGTCGCTGCCGCCGTGGCGCTCGATCATCCAGCGCAGCGGGCACTTCGTCAGAATCTCCACTGTGGACGGTGAGATCCGGATGAGGTCGCCCGGCGGGTGCACCGGCTCGTCGCTGGACGCCGGGAGCAGGCCGTACCACGTCGACGGGTGCGCGCCGGGCACGCGAGCGTCGGCCAGCCGGGCCAGCTGCTTCGCCGCACGGCGCCGCCGCGAAGGCTCGGCCTTGTCGTCGCAGACGACCTCGCGCAGCTCCCCCACCAGCTCGGCGAGCACCAGCGACCGGCCCGGCGGCTTCATCCGCGAGTCGAGGCCACCGTCGTCGGCGCCGTTCTCCTCCAGGTCGTCCAGGAACCGGGACGGCTGCTCGTCCTCCCCCGACACCGCCGTCACCAGCAGCGTCTGCTTCGCCCGGCTCATCGCGAGGTAGAACAGGCGCCGCTCCTCGGCGAGGATCGGCGCGGTCTGGGAAACGGCGTCGTCGTCCACGCCGGCCATCAGGTCCTTGAGCCGCTCCACGCCCAGCACGGACCCGCGCAGCCGCAGGTCCGGCCACGCGCCCTCCTGGACGCCGGCGACGGCGACGACCGTCCACTCGCGACCGGCGGCGGCGTGCGCGGTGAGCAGCGAGACGCCGTCGGACGGGACCGCCGCCGGCGCCAGGGTGTCACCCGCGATCCGTTGCGCGCCAAGATAATCCGCGAAGGAGGCGACACTCGCCCGAGGCAGCCGGTCGACGTACCGGCCCGCGGCGTCGAACAACGCGACGACGGCGTCGAGGTCGCGATCGGCCTGCGCACCCAGCGACCCACGGCGGTCGACCTGGTTCAGCAGCTTGTCCTGGAGCCCGCTCTCTCGCCACAGCTGCCACAGCACCTGCTCGACGCCCTCGCCGCGCGCCACGGCCTGGTGCGTGACGCGCAGCAGCCCGCCGACGCGCCGGACCGGCTCGGCCTCGGCGTCGGCCAGCCCGGCCAGGATGTCGCCGCCGCGCAACGCTTCCACCAGCAGTTCGTCGCTCGACCGCTGCCCGCCGCCGGCCAGTTCGAGCCGGCGCAGGCCGCGCCGCAACCGCCGCAGCGCCAACGGATCCGCGCCGCCGAGCGACGACGAAAGCAGCATCTCCGCGAGGTCGACGTCGAGGAGGTCGGGCGCCGGCGCGAGCTTCAGCACGGCCAGCAGCGGCCGCACCGCGGGCTGCTTGGCCAGCGGCAGTTCCTCGGTCGCCGACCCGATCGGGACGCCGGCGGCGCGCAACGCGCGTTGCAGGACGAGGAAAGTCCGCGCGGGCGAGCGGACGAGCACCGCGATCTCCGACCACGGCACGCCGTCGACGAGGTGGGCGCGGCGGAGCTGGTCGGCGATCCAGCTCGCCTCGGCGGCGGGCGTCGGCATCACGCGGACGCGGACGTTCCCGCCGGAAACCCCCGCGGGCGGGAGGATCTTGCGGTGCGGCGACGCGCCCGGCAGCGTCGCACCGATCTTGGCGACGGCGAGCCGCACGGCCGGGGCGAGCCGGTGGGCCGTGGTGAGCGTGACGGTCCGGCTGCCGTCCGGGTCGGCGTCGGCGAACAGGCGCGCGTCGGCGCCGCGGAAGGAGAACACGTTCTGGTCGGGGTCGCCGGCCACGACGAACTCGGCCGCGGTGTGCCCGATCACCCGGACCAGGCTGGTCTGCAGCGGGTCGAGGTGGTGGGCGTCGTCGACGAACAGGTGCCGGACGCGGGTGCGCTCGCGTTCGCGCAGCTCGTCGTCGTCCTCGAGGGCGAGCAGCGCGGAGGTGACGAGCTCGGCGGCGTCCAGCGCGGGCGCGCTCGCCACGCCGAGGGCGTTGCCGCCCGCGCCCTGCAGCTGCGTCACCTCTTCGTACTGCGCCCAGAACTGCCCGGCGGCGATCCACTCCTCGCGGCCACGACGGCGGCCGAGCTCGGCGAGGTCCTCCGGGCCGAGCCCGCGCTCGGCCGCGCGCATCAGCAGGTCGCGCAGCTCTTCGGCGAACCCGGGGACCATCAGGGCGGGCCGCAGCTGCTCCGGCCAGTACTCGGCTTCTTCGTCGAGGTCACCGGCGAGGAGTTCGCGGACGACGACGTCCTGCTCGGCGCCGGCGAGCAGGCGCGGCGGCGGGAGCTCTTCGGCCATCGCCTCCAGCCGCAGCAACGAGTACGCGTAGGAGTGCACGGTCCGCACGAGCGGTTCGCGGACGGTCCGCGGCAGCGGCCGCGCCAGGTCGGGGTCGGCGGTGAGCCGGCGCGTGATGTCGGCGCGGAGCGCGTCGGCGGACCGGCGCGACGTGGTGAGCACGAGCACGCTCTCCGGGTCGGCGCCCTCGGCGATGCGGCGGGTGGCGGCCGAGGCCAGCAGCGCCGTCTTGCCGGTGCCGGGCCCGCCGAGCACGCGGCGGAACCCCCCGGGTGCGGAGAGCACGCGACGGGCGTCTTCGTCCCAGGTGAACGAGGGTGTGGCGGTGACCGGCGTGCGCACCAGCCGCGCGTCCGCCTGCGCCGTTCGCCTCCCGTTCACCCCGCGATGGAACCACGCCGGCTCCCCCGGGTGTCGCACCGGCACGGCTTAGCGGCGGTCCGTTCGGTGAAGGCGCCCGGCGGTGCGGCGGGCGGCCACGAAAAGTGTCGGCGGGGTACGGCAGAGTGTCGGTATGGACGAGGTTCTGCACGAGCGCGTGCGCGAAATCATCGAGTCCGTCCCGCCCGGCACGGTCGCGACGTACGGCGACATCGCGGCCCTCTCCGGGGCGCCTTCGCCGCGGATGGTCGGCGCCATCCTGGCCGAAGACGGGAACGACCTGCCGTGGCACCGCATCCTGCGCGCGAACGGGACCCCGGCGCCGCACCTGGCCCACCGCCAGCTCGAACGGCTGCGCGCCGAAGGTGTCCTGGCCGACGGGGAGCGCGTCGACCTGCGGAAGTACCGGTGGAAACCGAACGGAGAGGAGGACACCGGCCCGGAGGGACTGTTCTAGACCGTCGTTATTAGGTTAGCCTCGCCTAATGACGACGCAGGTGGCTCTGACCTACCACCGTGCCCGGGTGGGCGCGATCCGTCCGGTCACGCCGCACATGGTGCGGGTGACCTTCGCCGCGGAGAGCTTCCGCGACGTCCCGGCCGGGGCACCGGACCAGTACGTCAAGGTGTTCTTCCCGTTGTCCGGGCAGGAAGCGCCGGTGCTACCGGAGACCGGCTCCGACGTCATGTCCTGGTACCGGACGTACCTGGCGATGCCGGACGACGTCCGCCCGCCGATGCGCACCTACACGGTCCGGAGCCACCGCCCGGAGGCGGCGGAGATCGACGTGGACTTCGTCCTGCACGGCGACACCGGGCCGGCGTCGGCGTGGGCCTCCCGCGCAGCACTCGGTGACCGGGTGACGTTCCTGAACCCGTACGGCCTGTACGACGTCCCGGCCGGCACGGACTGGCAGCTGCTGGTGGGCGACGAGACGGCGCTGCCGGCGATCGGCGCGATCGTCGAGCGGCTCCCGCCGGGCGCGCGGGCCTCGGTGTACGTCGAGCTGGCGGACCGCGCGGACCGTCAGGTGTTCGAGACACGCGGAGCGGTGGAGATCCACTGGGTGCTGCGCGGGTCGCGGCCGTTGGGCGAGGCGTTGCTCGAGGCACTGCGCGGGGCGGCGTTCCCGGGCGGGACGCCGTACGCGTGGGTGTCCGGCGAGGCAGGCGTGGTCAAACAGGTGCGCCGGCACCTCGTGCGGGAGCGCGAAGCGGACAAGGCGCGGATCTGCTTCACCGGCTACTGGCGGCTCGGGATGAGCGAGGAAGCCGCGGGCCGGGAAGCGGTGCGGGCCGCCGAGGCGGGCGAAGTCCCGGCCGAGGCCTGAACCGGCCCGCCCCGGTGGCTACGGGAACCGCGCCACCAGCGGCGCCGGGACGCCCGGGTCCGCGCTGTCCATCGCGCCCGTGGTCCACAGCGTGCCGGTGCCCGGCACCTTCGTGATGCCGTACATCGTCGCGCCGGCGACCTCCGGCGCGGGAACCCGCCGCCACCGGCCGTCGCTTCCGCGGCGGAGGGCGTACCCGTGGATCTCCCGCGCGTCGTCGTACTGGTAGCCCACCGCCACCACGTCCCGGCCCACGGTCGTCACCGCGTTGAGCTGGCCTCGCTCGTCCGGGGTCCGTTCGAGCACCGCACCCCGCGCCGTCAGGCGGAAGGCCAGCGGCTTGCGGTGGTAGGCGCCGTCGGTGGTCGACTCGCCCACCGCCCACACCTGGCCGTCCGACACCGTGACAGCGCTCAGCCGAGCCTGCCCCAGGCCGGCGGTGGACGGCAGGGCGATCCGGCGCCAGGCGACGCCGTCCCAGTGCAGCACGAGGGGCGCCACGCCGTCGCTCTCCGCGATGGTGCCGGCCGCCCACACGTCGGCCGGGCCGCTCGCCGCGACCGCGGCCAGTTCCGCGTCGACGAGATCGGCCGGGAGGGGGACGCGCTTCCAGCGGAGGCCGTCCCAGCGCCGGGCGATCGGCCGCGTGTGCTCGCCGTCGGCCGCCGAGCCGACCGCCCATGCATCGGACTCGCCGATCGTCGCCACGCCGTAAAGGTGCTGGCTGACGCCGGGCTCGTCGTCGGCCGGCACGGGCGACCACGTCTTCCCGTCCCAGCGTTCGATCAGTGAAACCGTCCGGCCGGGCACCCACGAGTCACCCACGGCCCAGATCCGGCCGGGAGCCGCGGCGGCGATCGCGTTCAGGCGGCCGGTCCCGCCGTCGGGCAGCGGCGGGACCGGCACCCGCGACCACGTTTTCCCGTTCCAGTGCCACGTCTGCGGCTGGAACGTGACGACCGGCCGGTCGTCGACGACCTTCCGGTCCAGGGTGAACCCGGCGGCCCAGACGTCGTGCGCGGACAGGGCCGTCGTCGCCACCAGGTTTCCCGGGTCCGGTGTGACCGGGACGACCTCCCAGCCCGGAGCCACGGCCAAGGTCGCGGCCAGCAGGATTTCCGTGATCACATGTCCCCCAGGTGTTCGACGATCTTCTGGTCCTCGGTGGTGGCGTAGACGACCGTGCCCGGCGGCATCCCGTCCAGCTCGGACACCGTCACCACGCGGTACCCGAGCGTGCGGGAAGTGGCCGGGTCGATGACGATCTCCGTGCGTTTTCCGTTGGAGGTGTGGGCGATCGCGACACCGGGGCGGCCGGCCAGGTCGACCCGGCCGGGGATCCGTTCCACCCCCGGTACCGCGGCGAGTGCCCGGTACAGCGCGGCACGCAGGCGGGGCGGGAGCAGCGCGTCGGCCGCCGTGGCCAGTGCGGCACCCGCCTTGAAGACCTGCCGGTCGCCATCCGGTCCCGCCACGTCCACCTCGTCCCGCAGGACCGCCAGCAGCGCGCCGGGATCGGTGGGCAGCGACGCCAGGTAAGCGGGCGTGGGGTTGCCCGATCCGGGTGGGGACGGCGTCTCGGCCAGCTTGGGGTGGGAGCCCGGCTCGTAGGTGGACGTCGTGACCTTGGTGTAGTCCGTGCCGTACCGGGCCAGTTTCTCCCCGTCCGCCGGTGTGAGCGGGTGCGCGTCGAGGCCGCGGGTCGTCCGCACGAGCTTCGGCGCCGTGCCCTCGCCCACGGCGCTCCACCGCTCGGTCACGTCTTCGGCGACGTAGTAGGCCGGGCCGTCCGGGCCGGTCGCGGACTGCACGGACGTGGCGCGGACCGAGGTGTAGAGGTAGCCACCGTGGCCGAGGTCGAGCGGCTCGGCGTTCGCCACCCGCCGGACGACCAGGTCCACCGTCTCGGAGACGCTGCCGGCCCCGGTGATCGCCTCGGTGCCCGTCTGCACGGACGGGGCAGGGGCCGGGGACTCCGGCCACAGGGTGATCGTGGTCGCGGTCGCGGCGGCCACGACCACCGCGGCCGTCGCGGTCAGGAGACGCAGCCGCGCGGGCCGTTGCGCGGTGGCCGTCCTGGCCAGGACCGTGGCGCGGATCCGGGCCAGGTCGGCGGGCTCCGGCCGGGGCCCGGCGTGGTGGTAGTGCCGCAGCGCGGAGTCCGCGACGTCGTGCTCGGTCATGCCGGTCCCTCCAAGGTGGTGATGCCCAGCTCGAGGAGGGCGGCGCGCAGCTTCGTCCTCGCCCGGTTGAGCCGGGACATGACCGTGCCGATCGGGATGTCGAGCGCGGTCGCGATGTCGGCGTAGGTCAGGCCGGCGGCGTACAGGTAGAGCACGTCCCGCTGGCGGCGGGAGATCTTGCCGAGTTCCCCGGCCAGCGCCCGGATCGCGGTGTCCGCGTCCGCGCGGGCGACGGCACGCTCGGCCGCGCCTTCCGCGGACGGCTCGCCGTGTTTCCGGATCAGCTTGCGGTACCGGGCTTCGGTGGCGCGGTACCGGCGCAGCACGTTGGTGGCGATGCCGTACAGCCACGGCAGGGCGCTGGCCTGGGCCGGGTCGAACCGGCCGCGGTGCTCGTAGGCGATGGCGAAGGTGTCGGACACCGCGTCATCCACGGCTTCCGTGCCGACGCGCCGGGCGCAGTACCGGTAGATCGCGCCGGCGTGCCGGTCGAAGACCGCGGCGAAGTCCGTTCGCGTCCCGGCGAGCAGCGTCGCGTCGGTCGGAGGATCCGACCCGGGAGGCCGGGCCGTGGCGGGGGTGTCGGGAACTGTTTGCACCCTCCCTTTTCCGCGCCCGGCGCCGATCTATTCCGCCGTGTCCTTGCCCAGCTGCGTGACCAGCAGCTTCACCAGCGCACCCAGCCGCTGGCGGTCCGGCTGCAGCGTCTCGATGCCCGCCGCTTCCAGTGGCGCCGCCGTCACCGGGCCGACGCACGCGCACACCAGCGGGCCGCGCAGGGCGGCGAGCAACTGCTGGTAGCGCCCGGAGGTGCGAGCCAGGGTCAGGAAGTTCGCCGCGGCCGGAGCGCTGGTGAACGCCAGTGCGCTCAGCTCGCCCGCCACGATCGCGTCGATCAGGTCGTACACCGGGGTCACGTCCGGCGGCGAAGTCCACCGGTACGGCTGCACCTCCGTCAGCCAGGCCCCGGCCTCCACCAGCGGCACGGTGTACTCCGGGAGCGGTGTCCCGTGCAGCTGGACCGCCGTCCGCTGTCCGAGCACCCCCGCCGCGGCGACGGCCTCGAACAGCTCGGCGTTCGACTCCGACGCGGCCGAGAACGTCTCCCGCAGGCCGGCGCCCCGGACCGCGCCCACCGCCTTCGGGCCGCGGGCGTAGATCCGCGACTCGCGCAGGTGGTCCAGCAGCTGCTGCCGCAGGCCCCAGCCCTCGGCCGCGTCCAGCCAGCCGCGGAAGCCCGCGCCGGTCGTGACCACCGTGATGTCGACCGGCGACATCACCAGCTTCAGGGTGGCCTCGTGCAGCTGGGGGTCGGTGTCCAGCGGGATGATCGTGATCGTCGGCGCGTGGCGGACCTCGGCGCCGTAGCGTTCGAGGGCTCCGATGAATTCGCCGGCTCGCCGCTCGGCCGTGACCCCGATGGCGGTGCCGCTCAGGTCACCCATAGAACGCGCCCATCTCTTCGATCGCTTCGGCCAGCTCCGCCCGCAGGTCCGCCGGTGCCAGGACCTCCAGGTGCGGCCCGAAGCGCAGCAGCTCGCCGATGGCCGGTTCGCCCGGCTCCACCGGCAGCTCCACGGTGAGCCAGCCGTCCGCGTCGGGCTCGTTACGGCAGTCGCGCAACGCGCGGGCGCCGACAGAACCTGCGTAGAACGGTACGAGAGCCTGCGCCCGCGGCGACAGCCGCACCACCGCGACGCGCGGGAACATCCGGCGTTCGAACTGCTCGGACCACTCCTGCCAGTACCGCGCGAGGTCGAAGCCGGCCGGCCGCTCGAACACCTCGCCGAGGTCGGTGAGCTCCAGCACGCGCGAAATCCGGTAGGTCCGGTCGGTGCCGTCGCAGCGGCCGGCGAGGTACCAGTTGCCCGCCTTGAGGATCAGGCCCAGCGGCTCCAGCTCCCGCTCGACGATCCGCTGTCCCCAGCGTTCGTAGCGGATCCGGATCCGGTGCGACGACCACACGGCGTCCGCGATCGCCGACAGCGTGGGCAGGCTTTCGATGCCGCGGTGCCAGCCGGGAACGTCCAGGTAGAACCGCTCGGCGACGCGCCCGGCGCGGTCACGCAGCTCGGCGGGCAGCGCGGCGTACAGCTTCAGCTGGGCGGCCGCGAGCACCGTGCCGAGGCCCAGCTCGGCCGCGGCCACGGGCAGGCCGGCCAGCGACAGCGACTGGGCCTCTTCCTCGGTCATCCCGGTCAGCCGGGTGCGGTAGCCGTCGACCAGCCGGTAGCCGCCGGTCCGGCCGCGGTCGGCGTACACCGGGACGCCGGACGCCGAGAGCGCGTCGATGTCCCGGTAGACCGTGCGCACCGAGACCTCGAGCTCTGCGGCCAGCTCCTCGGCCGTCATCCGGCCGCGGTTCTGCAGCAGCAGGAGGACGGACAGGAGGCGGCTCGCGCGCATGGTCTTCAGTTTGGCAGAAATACCTGACACAAGCTGACAGGTATGCCCGGCAGGGTGGTTCCCATGAACGCATTCACCATGAAGAACTGGGACGAGAAGATCGTCAGCGGCACCGAGGGCAGTGGCCCTCGGGTGGCGTACGCGCACGCCACGATGGCGTACAGCGGGGTCGTCGAAGGCGAATCGATCTGCGACCTTCTGCTGTACTACGCGGGCGAAGGCTACGAAAGCGGCGAGACGACGTCGCCGAGCTTCGAGCGTTTCGAGGGTAAGGTCGAGGGTCGCGAAGGGACGTTCATCGTGCGGCACGAGTACACGTTCGACGCGAAGGGCATCGCCTCGACGTTCCGCGTCGTCCCCGGCTCGGGCACCGGCGGGCTGGCCGGGCTCACCGGCAGCGGCACCGTCGGCGGTGCGATGGGCGAGGAGAAGATGGGCTACACCTTCGAGTACGCGTTCTAGGAGCCGCACGTGGACCGCCGTCAGGTACTCGCCTACCGCGTCGCCGAGCACGGCCTGCACCGCACGGCGAAGGACGTCGCCGACCTCGCCGTCGTCCGGGCCGGGCTGCAGGACAGCATGCGCGACACCGCGCTGCTCGCCCTCGCGGCCCGGCTCGACGGCCCGGTGTCCCTCGAGGACGACGAACGGCTCGTCCTGGCCTGGACGCTGCGCGGCGCGCCGCACTACCACCTGCGTTCGGACCTGCCGGAGGCGATCCGGGCGCTGGTCCCGCTCGACGACGCCGACGCGCTGGCGCGGATGTTGTGGCAGCGCAAGGAAATGGCGGCGACCGGGCTGGCCGCGACCGAGGTGGTCTTCACCGCGGCGGCCGCGCTCCGGAAGGTCGTCACGAAACCGATGACCAAGGGCGCGGTTTCGACGGCGGTCACGAAGGCGCTGCCGCCGTCGTTCTCGCGGTGGTGCCGGGGCTGCAACGCGACGCACATCCAGGAGCAGCTGATGCGCATCGCGACCCCGCACGCCGGAGTCCGCCTGGTGCCGGGGGCGACCCCGGCGACGCTGGCCCCGCTGGAGGGCCGCGGCCGGCTGCGGAAGACGCCGGACCCGTCGGCGGCGACGGCGGTGCTCGAGCGGTACCTGCGGCTCAACGGCCCGGCGTCCCCTGGCGAAGCGGCGGAGTTCGCGGGCACGGCCCGGGCGGTGGTCGACCGGACGTGGCCCGCGGACCTGGCTTCGGTGGACGTCGAGGGCAAGACCCGCTTCCTGCCGGCGGACCGGCTCGAGGCGCTGGAGAACCCGCCGGAGCCGGACGTGGTGCGGCTGCTGCCACCGCTGGACCCGTTCATCCAGGCGCGCGACAAGGCGTTGCTGGTCCCGGACCCGTTGCGGCGCAAGGAAGTCTGGAAGATGCTCGGCAACCCGGGGGTACTGCTCGCGGACGGCGACATCGCGGGAACGTGGCGCCCGAAGGGCAGCGGGACGAGGCTGACGATCACGCTGACGGCCTTCGACCCGCTGAGGCCCGCGGTGCGCGAGGAAGCGGAGGCCGAGGCGGCCCGGGTGGCGGCGGCGCGCGGGTTCGAGAAGCACGCGGTCACCTGGGCCGGCTGACGCCGAGCGCCTTGACCGACCCGCGGGGGCGCCCCCCGTTTTCGACTCTACCGGCAGGCACCGACAGTTTCGGCCGTCGAAGGCTCGGCACCGGCCCGCGGGAGCTGTCCGGAACGGCTCCCGCGGGCGGCGGCGAGCACCTCACAGGCTGTGGGCGTCGATGTCGCCGTAAGCCGTGGTCGCCTGGATCGTCAGCCCCGCCGTGCCCTCGTTCTTCAGCGCGTTGCGGATCCGGCCGTACGTCGTCCCCGCGTCGAGCGATGCCGAGACGCCGGCAGCCGCGCCGACCGTGATGTCACCCGCCTGGGTGCTCAGGACGAGGTTGCCGCTCGCCGCCTCGGCGATGCGGATGTCGCCCTTGCCCGTGGTGATCTCCGCCGGGCCGGTCAGGCGGCCGACCGAGACGTCACCCGCGTGGGCCGTCAACCGCAGGCTCGCCGCCTCGTCGAAGACCACCTCGCCGTGGGCGCCCTCGACGGTGACGTCGCCGAGGCGGCCGACGCCTCGCAGCTCCACGCTGGCGGCCTTGGCCTCGACCGAAGAACCGGCGGGCAGGGAAACCGTCACGTCGACCGCGCCGGACGGGCCGAAGTACTGGTTCTTCGCCGCGAGCGAGACCCGCAGGACGCCGTCGTCGAAGGACACCGACGTCTCCGCGGCCGCCTTCACGTCGCGGCTCTTCGCCGGGTCGGCGGGGAGAACCTGGACGACGGTGTCCTCGCGAAGAGCCGCGACCAACCGGACACGGCCGGCGGGGATGTCGAGGATGGTGGCGATCGGGGCGGTGGTGGTGAACTTCTGCATCGGAATCTCCTCGGTAGGTGGTGTGAAACCACCTTCGCCGGGCCCGCTGACACCGGAAGGCCACCGCACTGACACGGCCCCTGACACGCTCCTCAGGCGTCCACAGCCAGCCGGTACCCCCGCTTCACCACCGTCTGGACGACCTTCCCGCCCCCCAGCGACGTCCGCAGCCGCCCGATCGCCGTCTCCACCGCGTGCTCCTCGCCGCCCCCGGGCAACGCCGAGATCAGCTCGCGCCGCGACACCACCCGTCCCGGTGACGCCGCCAGGGCCCGCAGGATCGCCATCGGCGCCGGGGCCACCTCCCGCCACTCGCCGTCCACGATGGCCGCCTGGCCGCGCAGCTCGATCGAATGGCCTCCCGCGCGCAGGCGCGGGGACCGCGCCACCAGCGTCTCCGCCACCGTCCGGGCCAGCGCGCCGATCCGCGCGCGGTGCGGCTGGACCGTCGGCACCCCCAAAGCAGCCAACGGTCCAGCCGTTATGGGTCCGACGCACGCCGCCACCACCGGGCCGGACAGCGCCGTGACGAGCCCCGGCAGCCGGCCGGTGCGCCGGGCCAGTGCGATGAGCGACGCCGCCGCCGGCGCGCTGGTGAAGGGCAGTGCGTGGATCGAGCCGTCGAGGACGCCGTCGAGGAGCCGGTCCACCGGGCCCGGGTCGACCGGGCCGACCCAGCGGTACACCGGGATCTCGATGACCTCCGCCCCGGCCGCGCGCAGCGTGTCCACGAAGTACGGCAACGGTTCCCCGTGCAGCTGGACGGCGACCCGCAGCCCGTCGACGCCCGACGAGAGCAGGTGCTGCAGCAGTTCCGCGTTGCTTTCCGACGCCGGTGAATACGACTCCGAGAGCCCGGCCGCCCGCAGCGCGCCGGTCACCTTCGGCCCCCGCGCCAGCAGCGACGCGGTCGAAAGCCGCGAAAGCAGCGAATCCCCCAGTCCCCAGCCCTCGGCCGCCTCCAGCCAGCCGCGGAAGCCGATGCCGGTGGTCGCGACGACCGCGTCCACCGGCGCGGAAAGCAACGCCGTGGTCGCCGCGTGCAGCTCGCGGTCGTCCGTCAGCGGCACGATCCGGATCGCCGGGCCGTACCGGACGCTCGCCCCCTTGCGCACCAGCAGCGCGCCGAGCTCGTCAGCCCGGCGCGCCGCGGTGATGCCGATCACGAAACCGGCCAGTGGGAGCACATCGCTCACGGGCTCTCCACTTCGACGACGCCTTCCCGCACGCGCACCTCGTACACCGGCACCGAAACGTCCGAAGCATCCAGGCACTGGCCGGTCTCGAGCTCGAACCGCTCCTTGTAGACCGGCGAAGCCACCACCGGCACGCCGTCCGCGTCGCCGACGATGCCGCGCGAGAGCACCGCCGCGCCGCTGCACGGGTCCCAGTTGGACAGGGCGTACCACCGGTCGCCCGGCAGCCGGAAGATCGCCACCTGCACGCCGCCGTCGAGCAGCGCCGCCACCCCGGCGTACTCGGGCACCGCGCCGACGGAGCAGACCGCCGTCCAGGTTCGTTCGATCGACGTGGTCATCGCCGCACCTCCGGAACTCCCAGCATGACGGGCACTTTCTGGTCCCGCTCCTCGCGGAACGAGATCGCCGGGTCGGGCGCGCCCGGCGCGTTGACGAACGAGGAGAACCGGGCCAGCTTCTCCGGGTCCTCCAGGACGCCCTTCCACTCGTCGGCGTAGTTGTCGACGTGCTTGGCCATCGCCGCGTCGAGGTCTTCGCAGATGCCGAGGGAGTCGTCGACGATCACCGCGCGCAGGTGGTCGAGGCCGCCGTCGAGCTCCTCGATCCACGGCGCGGTCCGCTGCAGCCGGTCGGCGGTGCGCACGTAGAACATCAGGAACCGGTCGATCGTGCGGATCAGCGTCGCGGTGTCCACATCGGACACGAGCAGGTCGGCGTGCCGCGGGGTGGTGCCGCCGTTGCCGCCGACGTAGAGGTTCCAGCCGTTCTCCGTGGCGATGATGCCGAAGTCCTTGCTCCGCGCCTCGGCGCATTCGCGGGCACAGCCCGAGACCGCCGACTTGAGCTTGTGCGGCGACCGCAGGCCGCGGTAGCGCAGCTCCAGCTCGATCGCGAGGCCGACGCTGTCCTGGACGCCGTAACGGCACCACGTCGACCCGACGCACGACTTGACCGTCCGCAGCGCCTTGCCGTAGGCGTGCCCGGACTCGAACCCGGCGTCGACGAGCCGCCGCCAGATCAGCGGCAGCTGGTCCACCGTCGCGCCGAACAGGTCGATCCGCTGGCCGCCGGTGATCTTGGTGTAGAGCCCGAAGTCGCGGGCCACCTCGCCGATCACGATCAGCTTGTCCGGCGTGATCTCGCCGCCGGGGATCCGCGGGACGACCGAGTACGTGCCGTTGCGCTGCAGGTTGGCCAGGTACCGGTCGTTGGTGTCCTGCAGCGTCATCTGCTCGCCGCCGAGCACGTGGCCGTTGCCGAGGGTGGCCAGGATCGACGCCACCGCCGGCTTGCAGATCGCGCAGCCGCTGCCCGACCCGTACCGGCCGATCAGCTCGCTGAACGTGGTGATCCGGGTGGCCTGGACGATCTCGAACAGCTCCGCGCGCGACTGCGGGAAGTGCTCGCAGAGGGCCTTCGACTGCTCCACACCGGCCGCGTTGAGCAGCCGGCCCAGCAGCGGGACGCACGAGCCGCAGGCCGTGCCGGCGCGGGTGCACGCCTTCAGCTTCGGGACGCTGTCGCAGCCGTCCTCGTGGATGGCCTTGGTGATCGCGCCCTTGGTCACCGCGTTGCACGAGCAGATCTGCGCCGCGTCCGGCAGGGCGTCGACGCCGACCGCGGCGCCCCCACCGGCCGGGGCGAGGATCGCGCCCGGCTCGGCCGGCAGCGGACGCCCGACCAGCGCACGCAGCGTGTTGTACTCGGTGGCGTCGCCGACGAGCACGCCGCCGAGCAGCGTCTTGCCGTCGTCGGTGACGACGAGCTTCTTGTACGTCCCGGCGACCGCGTCGTTGACGGCGACTTCCAAAGCACCTTCGGTCGTTGCGTGCGCGTCACCGAAGGAAGCGACGTCGACACCCATCAGCTTCAGCTTCGTGGACGTGTCCGGCTCGGGGAACGTCCCCGACCCACCCGTGAGCTGCGCGGCGACGATCTCCGCCATCGCGTAGCCGGGCGCCACGATGCCGTACACCTTGCCCTCGACCGCGGCGCACTCGCCGATCGCGTAGATCGCCGGGTCGCTGGTGCGGCAGGAGGCGTCGGTGAGGACGCCGCCACGCGGTCCGACGTCCAAACCGGACTGCCGGGCGAGGTCGTCGCGCGGCCGGATGCCGGCGGAGAACACGACCAGGTCGACGTCGAGCTCGGTGCCGTTGCCCAGCTTGGCCAGCAGCCGCGAGCCGTCGGCTTCGATGGAGTTGGTGGACGTTCCCGTGTGGACGGTGACGTCCAGCGCCGTGATCATCCGGCGGAGCATCGACCCGCCGCCCTCGTCGACCTGCAGCGGCATCAGCCGCGGCGCCATCTCGACGACGTGCGGGGACAGGCCCATGTCCCGCAGTGCCTTCGCGGCCTCCAGGCCGAGCAGGCCACCGCCGATGACGACGGCCGAGCGGCGGCCGCGGCCCGGCTTGTCGACCGCGGCCGCGCGGATCGCGTCGAGGTCCTCGATGGTCCGGTAGACGAAGCAGCCGTCCAGGTCGTGCCCGGGCACCGGCGGCACGAACGGCCGCGAGCCGGTCGCCAGCACCAGGGCGTCGTAGGAAACGACGTCGCCGGAGGCCGTGGTGACCGTGCGCGCGTCGCGGTCCACCGACACCGCCAGCTCACCGAGCCGGAGGTCGACGTGCGAATCGTTCGCGTAGTCCGAACCCGGCAGGGCCAGCGTGGCCGGGTCCCAGGTGTCCACATAGGACGTGAGCGCCACCCGGTCGTACGCCGGGCGCGGCTCCTCGGACAGGACGACGATGTGCCAGTTCCCCGAAGGGTCTTCCGCGCGCACCGCCTCCACGAGCCGGTGGGCGACCATGCCGTGTCCGGCGACGACCAGGGTGGGCATCTCAGACCTCCGCTCCCGCGAGCGCCAGACCGCGCTCACTCGTGGGCTGTTCGGCGGGCTTCCGCAGGTAGACCGCCCAGGTGACGGCGAAGCAGAGCCCGTAGAAGATCAGGAATCCGACGAAGGCGGGGACACCGCTCTTCGCGTCGGCGAACGACTGCCGGAAGGCGAGGTTGATCAGCAGACCGCCTTCGGCACCGATCGCGCCGGCCAAGCCGATCAGCGCGCCGGACAGCCGCCGGGCCTTGAGCAGCTCGGCCGCCTCCTCGGCGCCGTTCGCGATCGCGATCTTGGCCTTGGCGCGGAAGATCGCCGGGATCATCTTGTACGTCGAGCCGTTGCCGATGCCGGCCAGCACGAACAGCACCACGAACGCGACCGTGAACAGCACCAGCGACTTCGAGGTCGAGGCCAGGATCAGCACGACCGTGGCCGCCGCCATCCCGATGAAGGTGGCGAAGGTGACCTTGCCGCCGCCGATGCGGTCGGACAGCCAGCCGCCCGCCGGCCGCGAGAGCGAACCCAGCAGCGGGCCGAGGAACGTCACCGCGGCCGCCTGCAGCGGAGTGCGGCCGAACTGGTTCTGCAGCACCAGGCCGAAGGCGAAGCTGTAACCGATGAACGAGCCGAACGTGCCGATGTAGAGGAACGACATCACCCAGGTGTGCGGCTCCTTGACGACCTCGCGCATCGCCTTGGTGTCGCCCTTCATGCTGGCGAGGTTGTCCATGTAGAAGTACGCGAGCACGGCGGCGACCACGATCAGCGGGACGTAGATGTAGAGCACCAGCCGCGGCGCGGTCGCGCCGGCCGTGCCGATCACCAGCAGCCCGACCAGCTGGATCGCCGCGACGCCGAGGTTGCCGCCGCCGGCGTTGAGGCCCAGCGCCCAGCCCTTGTGCTTCTCGGGGTAGAAGGCGTTGATGTTCGTCATCGACGACGCGAAGTTGCCGCCGCCCACCCCGCCGAGGGCGGCGACGAGCAGGAAGGTGCCGAGCGACGTACCGGGGTGCAGCACGATCGCGGCCAGCGTGGCCGGGATCAGCAGCAGCACGGCCGACACGACCGTCCAGTTGCGGCCGCCGAACTTCGCCACGGCGAAGGTGTAGGGCAGCCGCATCAGGCCGCCGATCAGCGTCGGGGTCGAGACGAGGAGGAACTTGTCGGCGGCGGAGAAGCCGTAGTCCTTGCCCATGAACAGGACGATGACCGACCAGAGGGTCCAGATCGAGAAGCCGATGTGCTCGGCGAAGACGGAGAACCAGAGGTTGCGGCGGGCGACCTTCTTGCCCGTGGACTCCCAGAACTCTTCGTTCTCGGGTTCCCAGTGTTCGATCCAGTGCTTTCCTTGGTGGGCCACGGCGTGCTCCTTCGTGCGGCGGTTCGTGGTGGTCATTGCGCGGCGAGCCAGTTCGCGATGCCGCCGACGGTGTCGCTGCACCCGCCGCATCCCGTCGTGGCTCGCGTGGCCCGCGCCAGTGCGGGAGTGTCGGTGGCCCCGGCCTTCCAGGCCTCGATCAGCCGGCCCTTGGTGACGTTGTTGCAGCGGCAGATCACCGCCGCCGCGGGCAGGTCGGCGGGGCTGGCCGCCGGGGTGCTGCCGCTGGGCAGCGCCCGGCCGAGCAGGACGGCGAGCCGGTCGTCCGGCAGCAGCGTCCCGCGGTCGTGGAACTGGGTGATGGTCGCGGCCGCGTCGGGCAGGCCCAGCAGGATCGCCCCGGTGACGCGGTTTTCGCGGACGACGAGCTTGCCGTACCGGCCGCCCGCCGGGTCGTTGAACGTCAGCACCTCGGCACCGCCGTCGGACGCTTCGAGCTGGGTCTCGCCCAGCGCGGCGAGGTCGATGCCGCGGGCCTTGAGCCGGGTCACGGCGGTCGTGCCACGGTAGCGGGCGGCCGCGTTCGTGCCGGTCAGGACGTCGGCCAGCACCGACGCCTGTTCCCACGCGGGCTGGATCAGCCCGGCCGGGGCGCCGGGGTGGCGGGCGCAGTCGCCGAGGGCGTGGATGCGGCCGTCGCTGGTGCGCAACGTGTCGTCGACCAGGATCCCCATGTCGACGTCGAGGCCGGCTTCGGTGGCCAGGCTCGTTTCCGCGCGGACGCCGGCGGCCACGACGACCAGGTCGGCCGGGACGAGGCTGCCGTCGTCGAGCTTGAGCCCGTCGCCGGGCAGGTAGCGGGCGGCGGTCGCGCCGAACTTGAACGTCACGCCCATGTCGGTGAGCTGGCGGGCCAGCACGTGGCCGGCGGCCGGGTCGAGCTGGCGTTCCATGACGTGGCCCAGCGGGTGCACGACGGTCACCTGGTTGCCGCGCCCGGCCAGGCCGCGGGCGGCTTCGAGGCCGAGCAGGCCGCCGCCGAGCACCGCGACCGGTGCGCCGAAGCGGGCGGCGTCGAGGATCTTGGCGCAGTCGTCGAGGCTGCGGAAGGCGACCACCCCGGGGCCGGCTTCGAGGCCTTCGACCGGCGGGATCCACGGGTTGGCGCCGGTGGCGAGGACGAGAGCGTCGTAGTCGACGGAGGATCCGTCGCCCAGCTCGACGCAGCGCTTCTCGCGGTCGATGCGGGCGACGTCGACACCGAGCCGCAGGTCGATGTTGTGCCGCTGCGCCCATTCGTCGTCGTGCAGGCGAACGCTCTCGGCGCTCATCCCGCCCGCGACCACGGCGGAAAGCAGCACCCGGTTGTAGGCGGCGTGCTTCTCCGCGCCGAGCACGGTCAGCCGCACTCGTTCGGCGATCGGGTCGCGACGGCGGATCTCGTCGGCCAGGCGGGCGCCGGCCATGCCGTACCCGACGATGACGACTTCACGGGGGCTCATGCGGCACCATCCACGGTAGACAGGGAAACGGCACACACCTTGAACTCCGGCATCCGGGAGACCGGGTCGAGCGCCGGATTGGTGAACAAGTTGGCGCGCTGCTCACCGGGGAAGTGGAACGGCAGGAAGACGAGGTCGGGCTTGAGGCTCTGGGTGAACCGCACCTTCGCCACGGTTTCGCCACGCCGCGACCGGACCAGCGCCCGGTCGCCTTCCTCCAGCCCGGCCCGCTTGGCGGTGTCCGGGTGGACCTCGACGAACGCCTCCGGGACGACCTCGTTCAGCTCGCCGATCAGCCGCGTCTGCGCGCCCGACTGGTAGTGCTGCAGCACGCGGCCGGTGGTGGCCTGCAAGGGAAACTCTTCGTCGGGCAGCTCGGCCGGGCCGGCGTGCTCGACCGGCACGAACCGGGCGCGGCCGTCCGGGTGGGCGAAGGCGTCGAGGAACATCCGCGGCGTGCCGGGGTGGTCGTTCTCGGGGACCGGCCAGTGCAGGGCCTCCCCCGCGCGCAGCCGGTCGTAGCTGACGCCGGAGTAGTCGGCGACGCCGCCCTTCGACGCGATCCGCAGCTCTTCGAACACCGTCTCGGCGTCGGTGGGGAACCGGCCATCGGGCTGTCCCAGCCGGAGCGCGAGCCCGTGGAGGACGTCGAGGTCCGAGCGGACGCCCGGCGGCGGCGTCAAGGCCTTGCGGCGCAGCAGGACCCGGCCTTCGAGGTTGGTGAGCGTCCCGTCCTCTTCGGCCCACTGGGTGACCGGCAGGACGACGTCGGCCATGGCCGCGGTCTCCGACAGCACGAAGTCGGCGACGACCAGGAGGTCCAGTTCGGACAGTCGATCTTGGACTCGCTGCGAGCGCGGGGCCGAGACGACCACGTTGCTGCCGAACACCAGCAGCGCCTTCGGGCCGTTCTCCTGGCCGAGCGCTTCGAGCAGTTCGGTCGCCGAGCGGCCGGGACCGGGCAGGCTTCCGGCGTCGACGCCCCACACGCCGGCGACGTACTCGCGCGCGGCGGGGTCGTCGAGCTTGCGGTAACCGGGCAGCTGGTCGGCCTTCTGGCCGTGCTCGCGGCCGCCTTGGCCGTTGCCCTGGCCGGTGAGGCAGCCGTAGCCGGAACCCTTGCGGCCGGGCAGGCCGAGGCTCAGCGCGAGGTTGATCCAGGCACCGACGGTCGCGGTGCCGGTGGCGTGCTGCTCGGTCCCGCGGGCGGTGAGGACGTAGGCATTGCGGGCGTTGGCGAGCTTCTCCGCGGCGAGGCGCATGTCGGCGGCCGAGACACCGGTGACGCGTTCGGCGCGCTCCGGCCACCAGCTCGCCGCGATCCGCCACATCTCCGCGAACCCGCCGGTCCTGTCGTCCACATAGGACTGGTCGAGGTGGCCGCCTTCGACGACGGCGTGCAGGATGCCCAGCGCCAGGGCGAGATCGGTGCCGGGCGCGGGCGCGAGGTGCAGGCCGGCCAGCTCGGCGGTCGGGGTGCGCCGCGGGTCGACGACGATCAGGTCGGTGCCGCGCAGGTGCTGGGTGAACGGCGGCATCGTCTCGGCCGGGTTCGCCCCGGCGAGCAGCACGACGTCGGCGTTCTTCAGGTCCGTGACGGGGAACGGCATCCCGCGGTCGGCCCCGAAGGCCTTGATCCCCGCGGCGGCGGCCGAGGACATGCAGAACCGGCCGTTGTAGTCGATCTGCGAGGTGCCGAGCGCGACGCGGGCGAACTTGCCGAGCAGGTAGGCCTTTTCGTTGGTCAGCCCGCCGCCGCCGAAGATCGCGACGCCGTCCGGGCCGTGTTCACCCTGGATCTCGGCGAGTTTCCGGGCGACGTGGTCGAGCGCGAAGTCCCAGCTGACGGGCTCGAGCGCGCCGTTCACGCGCAGCATCGGGGTGGTCAGCCGCTTCGGGCTGGTGAGGAGGGAGCCGGAGGTCCAGCCCTTCTGGCACAGGCCGCCGGCGTTGACCGGGAAGTCCCGCGGCGTCACGCGGGCGCCGTCGAGGCTCATCCCGCACTGCAGCGCGCAGTACGGGCAGTGGGTGTCGACCTGCGGCATCGGGCACCTCCTCGGCGTTTCGGGCTTGCCCTGACGCTAAGGAGGCCTTGTTAACCGGATTCGACCGAATGTTTCAGGCAGTTGACATTGCGGCGGTGTTTCCGCCGCCCGCCCGGTGAGATCGGCGTCCACGGACCGGGAGTCGGGAGGTCAGCGGGCTTGAACCGGACATGACGCCCGATCTTGGGACGTCGGTCACAAGACGCCGGACACCTCGCGCGCCGCGGCGCGCAGGCCGTCCAAGGACGCCTGTGTCGAGCGAGGGTTCAGTGCATTGGAGGCCAGCCGGAACAACACCGCGCGCAACAGCAGCTGCGGCCATTCCGGCAGGTGGGCCCACCGTTCCAGCAGGTCACGCCCCGCGCCACCCCACGCCAGTGCGTCGACCGCGACGATCGCCGCGCCGTATTCGCCCGGGCGGTAGTACGGCACGAAGTCGACGAGACCGGGGACGTCGTCGCCGTCGAACAACAACCCCGCCAGCAGCTCGCCGTGCGCTACCTGCGAAGGGAGCCGGATCGGGCGGCGGGCGCCGGCGAGGACCTCGAACCAGCGGCCGCCCTTCGTCTCCGACAGGGGGACCTCGAGCTCCTCCCACGCCACGCGGTCCGCAACGGCATCGACGTCGGTGCGCGTGGCGAGGAACTCCGGCCGTGGCAGGCCGACCGTGGCCCGGTGCAGCTTCACCGCCGCCAGCACCGACGCGTCACCGCGGTGCTCCGGCGTGCCCGGGACGAACCGCGACGCCGTCCAGCCGCCGACGATCCAGCGGCCGTCCGTCGACCGGATCGGCTTCCCGACCCGCAGGCCCGGCTCGCGGACGTAGTCGAGGGCGTGGGCGGTCCACAGCGTCCTGGCCTTGTCGGTGACCGGTTTGAGCACGAGGTCGCCGCAGTGCCACGCCGTCGAGTCCGGTAGCCGTTCACCGCCGTCGGCGGAGCCGCCGAAGGCCGCGCAGACGTGCGCCGGAGGACGTTCGAGGGTTGACCGCACGGGCGTGACGGTACCCGGCCGGGTGTTCCACGAATGAGAAGACGCGCTGCTCACGCACGGTTTCCCGGCCGGGCAAAACACACTGTCAGTAGGTCGGCAGGCTCGGGTCGATCTGCTTCGCCCAGGCGAGCACGCCGCCGCCGAGGTGCGTCGCGTCCTTGAAGCCGGCCGCGTGCAGCGCGGCGAGGGCCTCGGCCGACCGGGCACCCGACTTGCAGTGCAGGACGATCGGCTTGTCCTGCGGCAGCTCCGCGAGCGCCTCGCCCGAGAGGATCCGGTCCTTCGGGATCAGCGTCGCGCCCTTGATGTTGACGATCTCGTACTCGTGCGGCTCGCGGACGTCGATCAGCGCGAAGTTCTCGCCGCTGTCGAACTTGGCCTTGAGCTCGGCCGGGGTGATCGTGCTGCCCGACGCCGCCTGCGCGGCCTCGTCGGACACCACACCGCAGAACGCCTCGTAGTCGATCAGCTCGGTGATCTTCGGCGTGTCCGGGTCCTTGCGGATCCGGACCTCGCGGTACTTCATGTCCAGCGCGTCGTAGCTGATCAGGCGGCCGAGCAGCGGCTCGCCGATGCCGGTGATGAGCTTGATCGCCTCGGTCACCATGATCGAGCCGATGGACGCGCACAGCACGCCCAGCACGCCACCCTCGGCGCACGAGGGGACCATGCCCGGGGGCGGCGGCTCCGGGTAGAGGTCGCGGTAGTTGAGGCCCTTGCCGTTCGGCGCGTCCTCCCAGAACACGCTGACCTGGCCCTCGAACCGGAAGATCGAGCCCCAGACGTACGGCTTGCCCAGCAGCACCGCGGCGTCGTTGACCAGGTAGCGCGTCGCGAAGTTGTCGGTGCCGTCGACGATCAGGTCGTACTGCTCGAAGATCTCCAGCGCGTTCGACGAGTCCAGCCGGTCGGTGTGCAGGTGCACCTTGACCAGCGGGTTGATCTCGGCGATCGACTCCTGCGCGGACGCGGCCTTGAGCTTGCCGACGTCGGACTGGCCGTGGATGACCTGGCGCTGCAGGTTCGACTCGTCCACGACGTCGAAGTCGACGATGCCGAGCGTGCCGACCCCGGCGGCGGCCAGGTACAGCAGCGCGGGGCTGCCGAGGCCGCCGGCCCCGATCACCAGGACCTTGGCGTTCTTCAGCCGCTTCTGCCCGTTCACCCCGACGTCGGGGATGATCAGGTGCCGGCTGTACCGGGCCACCTCTTCCTTGGTGAGCTCGGCAGCCGGCTCGACGAGCGGCGGCAGTGCTGACATGGGTCCTCCATCTCGCGCGGATCGCGTCCATCCCACTATGCACAACGCGCGCAGGCAAATATGCCTTCCCGCGTCCGGATGCTGGGACGCGGTCTTTCGGGGGTTCCGGGTGGCGGAGCCCCGGATGTCACGGGCCTTACTGCGGGGTGGGGTTCGGCCAGGAGTTGGTCTTGCAGATGCGGCCGTCCTTGGCCACCTTGCCCTTGTCGCCGCCGGGGATGTCGTTGAGCATCGCCACGTAGTCGTCGTTGACGCCGAAGGACTGCTGCATCATCACCGGCGCCGGCTGGTCGTTGCCACCGCAGCCGACGTGCTGGTTGCCCAGGGCGTGCCCGACCTCGTGGTTGATGGCGTACTGCCGGTACCCGGTCATGTCGGGGCCGTACGCCTTCGCGCCGCGCACCCAACGGGCCAGGTTGATCAGCACGCGGCCGAGGCTCTTGCGGTAGCAGGAGGCCTCGAACTTGATCTGGAAGCCGCAGGCGTCCGGCCGGTGGGTGGTCTCCGGCGTGGTGAGGCTCACCCTGAAGGAAGGGTTCGGGAAGTTGGCGTCCACCCGCTGGAACGCGATCTTGCCGTCCCAGGTCCAGCCCTGGGACGGGTTCGACAGCGTGCCCTGGACGGCCGTGGCGAAGGCGTCGTCACCGGCGTAGCTCGCCGGGTCGATGCCGTCCTCGACCTCGACCGTGTAGGTGTACAGCTTCCCGGTGCCGATCTTCGGGCCGCTGCCCGGGACGACGTGCCACTTGCCCGCGCCGGCCTGGGTGAACGGGATCCCCTCCGGCAGGTCCGCGGTCGGCACCTTGAGGTCGACCGGGGTGGCCGGGTTCTCCGGGATGGCCTGCTCGCCGTTGCCGTCGATCGCGCCGCCCGAGGAGTCTCCGCCCGCCGAGTCGGCGCCGGGCGCGGTGGGGCCGGCGCCCTGCTCGGCGATCGGCTGGGCCGGGCTGTTGGCGGTGTTGACCACGACGAGCACGGTCAGCACCACGAGGATCGGCAGCGCGTAGACGCGCCAGCCGTAGGTCTTCGTCAGCTTGGCGACGCCGGACTTCGGCGGCGGGTCCGCTTTCTCCCGCGAGACCGGCACATCGGGCTTCCACGAGGCGCTCAGCGGCTCGGCGCTGGTCCGGCGGCTGCCCGCGCGGTAGCGGTCGTCCTCGACGCGCTGGGCGGGCGCCTTCGACGGGCGGTACTGCCCGGTGCGGGGGTGGTCCTCGGCGTCCGGCGCCCGGCGGGCCGACGCGCGGTGCGGCGTCCGCCGATCTTCGCCTCGCGCGTCCTGCTTCACCCGGTCCACCGCACCAGGGTGCCACAGCGGCGAGGCGCCGCTGTGGCCGACTGGCGGATCATCGGGTGAACTCGCCGTCCCCCGATCGGGCTACCAGGTGCCCGCTTCGACGTGCTCCCACATGCCCAGCACGGCCTTCGCGACGACGACCGGGCGTTCCATCTGCGCCACGTGCCCGGTGCGCGGGAGCACCAGCAGCCGGGCCCGCGGGATCGCCCGCGCGGTCCGCACCGCGCGTTTCACCGAGATGACGCGGTCCTCCCGGCCCCAGACGACCAGCGTCGGCGCCTTGACGAGCGGCGCGGTCGACCACAGCGACGCCTTCCCCCGCGTCGACCACGCCCGGAAGATCGCGAACGTGCTGCGGGCCATCGCGGGCGCCGCCCACGCGAACCCGGCACGGGCGCCGTGCTCCTCGGTCAGTTCGTCGAGGCGGCTCTCCGGGAACCGCGACGGATCGGCGAAGCACAGCTTGATGACCTGCGAGGCGCGTTCCCGCGGCCCGAGTGCGGCCAGCTGGGCCCGCACGCGCGCGCCGACCAGCGGCAGGTACGCGAACGCCATCCGCGGGTCCGACAGCCGCCGCGGGTCGAGACGCAGGTCCGGCACCGCGGGCGAAATCAGCGTCAGCGTCTTGACCAGCTCCGGCCTCTGGGCAGCGACCAGCAGGGCGATCGCACCGCCCATCGAGTTGCCGAACAGGTGCACCGGCCCCCCGACCGCCTCGATGTGGCGCACAACGACGTCGGCATGGGCCTGAAGGGAGAAGTCGAAGCCCTTCTCCGGCTCGGAATAGCCGAACCCGGGCAGGTCGAGCGCGGAGCCGCCGGCGACCGGCGAAAGCAACGCGGCCAGGTCGGTCCAGTTCGTCGACGAGCCGCCGAGACCGTGGACGTAGACGGCGGGCACGTCGTCCGGGCCCGGCGTGCGGCGGACGTGGAGACGGGCGGTGCCGACCTCTTCGAAGTCCGCCGGCCACGGCGGCGGGACCGGGTCGAGCGACGGCAGCGCCCTGCTCGAGAGCGGCACATGGGTCAGCGGCGGCCGCGCCGGCACACGGGTGTTCACGGGTCCAGAATGCCCGACCCTTGGCGCGGCACACGTACCGGCGAGTAATCTTCAGGGCGACTTCACGCGGTGGCGACCCCGCCCGTCGAAGAAACAAAGACGGGAGGATGAGCATGACGGAGATGACGCGGCTGCAGCAACGTGGGGTGCGGCTGCCCCGGACCGAGCGCCGGGCTCAGCTCCTCGCCGCGGCGCAGCGGGTCTTCGCCGAGAACGGCTACCACGCCGCCGCGATGGACGAGATCGCCGAGGTCGCGGGCGTCTCGAAGCCGGTGCTGTACCAGCACTTCCCCGGCAAGCTCGACCTGTACATCGCGTTGCTGGAAAGCCACGTCGACGAACTGGTCAAGCGCGTGCAGAACGCCCTGGACTCGACGACGGAGAACAAGCAGCGCGTCCCGGCGACGGTCGGCGCGTTCTTCGACTTCGTCAGCAACGACGCGGGCGCGTTCCGGATGGTGTTCGAGTCCGACCTGCGCGGCGAGCCGGCGGTGCAGGAAGCGGTCGACCGCGCGACGACGGCCAGCGTGGACGCGATCACCGAGACGATCACCGCGGACGCGGGCCTCGACGAGGACAAGGCCCGCCTGCTGGCGGTCGGGCTGGTCGGGATGAGCCAGGTCAGCGCCCGGTTCTGGCTGGCCCACCACCAGTCGATGAGCCGCGAGGAGGCGGTGGCCCTGACGGCCAACCTCGCCTGGCGCGGGATCGGTGGCGGCTTCCCCCTCAAGGACGGCTGACGCGCTCGGCCGCAGCTTTCACCTGAAAGCTGCGGCCGACCGGACCAGGGCCGAGATAGCGTCATGCCGCCCATCGAGTGCCCGGCCGGCACCAGCGGCCCGGCCGGGCGAGGACGGTCGTCATCGGCCCGCCGGGAGCAGGAACGACTTCCGCCAGAAGTACTTCCCGGGCAATCCGACCAGGCCTGATTCGGCGAGGAACGGCATGATCTTCTCCCCCGCCCAGGCGATCGTGCCCTGCCAGTGCGGGTTGTTCAGCGCCGCTTCGACGCCGTCACGCGGGCGGATGCCGACCGCCTTGTAGACGTCGGGGTTGATGAACGCCCGCGTCACGAAGTACGAGATGACCGCGATGATGAACTGCTGGTAGCCGATCTCGGCCTTCGACAGCTTCGCCATCCCGCGCGTGACCTCTTCGCGGGCGAAGGTGACGTGCCGGGCCTCTTCCAGGACGTGGATCCGGTTGACCATCCGGACCAGCGGCTGGACGCCTTCGTCGTTCATCTGCTCGCGCTGCAGCCGGTCCAGGACCTCCTCGGCGACGAGGATCGCGCCGTAGCGCGCCGGGCCGTAGGAGATCGTCGGCATGAGTTTCGCCAGGCGCCGCAGCCACGGCACCGGGCCGTAGGCGGGGCAGCCGATCCGCGACGCCATCCGCGCGAACATCGTCGAATGCCGGCATTCGTCGGCGATTTCGGTGAGCGCGACTGGGCGTGCGCGGACGTCGGGTCCTGCTCGTAGACCTCCTTGAGCAGCATCTGCATGAGGAGGATTTCGAACCAAAGCCCGGTCGTCGCGACGCTCGCGACCTCGTGTTTGCCCAGCTCGATGCGCTGCTCGGGAGTCAGCTTCTCCCAGAGTCCGGTGCCGTAGAGCGAGGAGCGCTCTTCGAGGATGAACCGCTTGCCCTCGACCAGCGGCGCGGTCCAGTCGATGTCCACGTCGGGGTCGTAGAACTTGTTCGCCGACGACTTCAGCAGGCGGTCCGCGGTCTTTTCGCGATCCGGTTCCTTCAGCGTCCGCGTCATTGCCGACACCCCTTCCGCGACATGTAACTTGAGGTAACAGTTACCTCTGCGTAGCATGACCGGGGTGATCGAACGTGTCAAGCGCTCCGGCAAGCAGGCCGGCAAGTCCTCCCGCGGCGACGAAGCGACCGGCGACGCCCGGCGCGACCGGTGGCGCAAGCACCGGATCGCCCGGCGCAAGGAGTTCGTCGAGGCCGCGCTCCGGGCACTCGACACGCACGGCCCGGACCTCGGCATGGAGGACGTCGCCGCGGAGGCCGGCGTCACGAAACCGGTGCTGTACCGGCACTTCGACGACAAGGCCGACCTCTACGTGGCCCTCGGCCAGCGCGGCACGGAAATCCTCTTCGAGCGGCTGATCCCGGCGATCAACGCCGAGCTCGCGCCGGTGCCGCGGATCCGGATGGCCCTCGACGCGTTCTTCACCGTGATCGAGGAGCACCCGAACCTGTACCGGCTGCTCGCGCACGGCCGTCCGGAGAAGCCCGTCTCGTCGGACGTCGTCGCCGAGGACAAGGAGCTGATCGCGACGGCGCTGACCGCGCTGCTCGGCGACTACATGCGGATGTTCAACATGGACTCCGGCGCGGCCGAGCCGTGGGCGCACGGCATCGTCGGCATGGTCCAGAACACCGGCGAATGGTGGCTGGACCGCCGGTCGATGAGCCGCGACGCCGTCGTGGAGTACCTGACCCAGATCATCTGGGCGGCCATCGACGGGCTGACCCGCCAGCACGGCGTGGTCATCGACCCGAACCTGCCCCTGGACGTCAACAAGGTGGTCCAGCTGGGCCGCGCCTCGGATCCGCTGGAGGAAACGTCATGCGCCGGACGCCGGCTCTCCTCGTCCTTCTGCTCTCCCTCGCCGTTGCCGCGGCCTCGACCGTGGGCGTGCCGACCGCCACGGCAGCGCCCGGGTCCGCCCCGCTCGCTTCGCAGGCGCGGGCCACCTGGGCGCGCCCCCGGTGCAGACGGCTGTGCAGGGTCCCCTCGGCGATGCCGAGCGCGCGGGCGGCCTCGCCGGCGCGATAGCCGCGGACGTCGACGAGGACGACCGCCTCGCGGAAGCTCTTGGGCAGCGCGGCGACCGCGTCGAGCACCTCGCGAGCGCGGCGGGCGCTCATGGGGCGGTCCTCGGCGCCGACGTCGACGGGCTCGAAGTCGTCGGGCAGCGCGGTGGTGCGCACGCGGCTGGCGGCGGAGCGCAGGCGGCTGAGGTGCGTGTTGCGCACGGCCTGGACGAGGTAGGCGGCCTCGCTGCCGCTCACGGTCCGCGGCCAAACAAAGCGACCACGCTCCAGGCGCTTGGCATACAACACCAGGCCCTGGCCATCCCACCACAGCGCCTTGACCAGGTCGCCGCGGCGGCCACGGAACACGAATAGCTGCCCGCTGAACGGATCCTGCCCCAGCGCCTCCTGCACCTGCGACACCCGGCGGGCCACGTGCGCCACCGCCTCCTCGGTGTACGGAAGCGGGAGGAGGTCGTGGATGTACCGGCCGCGGTGGCTGCCCCAGCACAGGTGGTCGGACACCCACAGCGGATC
>Ga0207678_10000045_pt1 | contig 91982 bp, 85 predicted proteins | sample KBSC63metaG_FD_184319 | JGI IMG/M metagenome (GOLD analysis project Ga0207678, IMG submission 184319) | Corn rhizosphere microbial communities from Kellogg Biological Station, Michigan, USA - KBS C6-3 metaG (SPAdes) (version 2) | ecosystem: Host-associated > Plants > Roots > Rhizosphere > Soil ... | reverse complement strand
ATCCGCACTTCGGGCGGAAGCGTCGAGAAGGTCGACGTCTGGGGCCGGCGCCGGCCCCAGACGTCGACCTTCTCGACGCTTCCGCCCGAAGTGCGGATCACGTTGAGGAAGGTGTCCAGCGTCGGAGCGACAGTGCGCTCGTCGAGCGTGGGGTCCAGGATGACCATTACCTCGTAATGGCGTGACACAACCACTCACCTCCTATGGGCTCGCGGCCACGGACTGTCCGTGGCAGGAGGGTTTGTCCAGGTAAGGCTACCTGGGGGCACCGACAGGACCGGACGGCGGGGGGTCAGCCGGCCCGGCGCAGGACCCAGGTGCGGACGAGCCCGGCGGTCACCCCGGCGAGCACGATCACCGCGATCAGCATGGGCAGCTGCACGTCGTTCGACGCGCTGTTCGAGGCCAGCGACTGCGCGTTGCCCGCGTCGCGGATGTCGGCGCCCTGGCCGCTCTGGTCGCCCTGGCCCGCCTGCGGGGCCGACAGGTCGCCGGGGAGGGTGCCGTTGGCCGGGTAGCGCACGCCCGGGGCGACGGCCGTGCCGGCGGTCGCCGTCGGGATGCCGCTGTAGTCGCGCATCGGGGCGCTGCCGCCCGTGCCGCCGGCGGTGCCCGGGTTCAGGTTGGAGAGGTTGCCCGACGCGCCGCCCGGTGTCGTGCCGGTGCCGCCCGCGCCCGGCTGGGCCGGGGTGCCCGGCGCCACGTAGTTGCTCGCGAGCAACGTGAGGCCGCACCCCTTGGCCACCGCGCTCTCCACGCTGTTCAGGGTCTTGTTCCAGTCGAGGCCGAGGCCCCAGGTCCCGGAGCTCGCCAGCGCGGTGCGCACCGCCTTGCCGATCGCGGCGCCGGTGGCCTCGCCGCCCGCGGAGTCCGGCACCTGGCCCACCGGGATGGAGTGGATCTTGGCGATCGAATCGCCGGCCCAGCTGCCGATCGCCAGGGTGCCCGCGTTGTTCGCGCCGTTCGTGACCAGGGTCTTCACCGAGGTTCCGTCGATCGCGACCTGGTCACCCATCTGCCCGGTGACCGAGCCCGTGCAGCTGTTGCTGACCAGGGTCGTCGCGGCGGAGGCGGTGCCCGTGGCGAAGAATGCGCCGCCGACCAGGAACGCGGCAATGGCGGTGACGGTCAGGGTCTTCCGCACGAGCATTTCCTCCGGGTTATCGGGGCGTCGTCCTGAACAACAAGGTCAACGAGGGCGATACGCGAAAGATACTCGGCAGTCAGATCAATTCGCAGCGGCCATTCGGCGGAGTACCCAGGTGCGGACGAGGCCGGCGCTGACTCCGGAGAGTGCCAGAACCGCGATCAACAGCGGCAGATTCGACCCGTTCGTGAAGCCGTCCGATGCGGAAGGTAGTGCTTCGGCCTGGCCGGCGGTCTGGATGCCGGAGTTGCCGTCCGGCGTGCCCTCCGGGCTGGTGAGGCCGTACTGCGGGGCGTAACCCGGGATCTGGCTGCCGTACCGGAGCGCCGGCGACGGCGTGAACAGCCCGGCCGTCGCGAACGGGATGCCGCTGTAGTCGCGCATCGGGGCGTAGCCCGTGCCGAGGGTGAACGGGAAGCCGCCGAACACCGGGGTGCTCGCGAAGCCGGGCAGGAGCGGGCTGTTCGCCTCGGGGATCGGCGTGGTGCCCGCGGGGGTGCCGCCCTGCTGCGGCGCGCCGCCGGTCCCGCCCTGGGCCGGTGGCTGCTGCGGGCTGCCGCCGGTGCCGGGCTGCGGCGACGCCTGCTTGCCGCCACCGCTCACCGCGCTCAGGCCCTGCTGGGCGCCGCTGGTCAAGCCCTCGACGCCCTGGTTGATCGCGCTCGCCGCGGGCGCGCCGACCCCGGGGAGCGGCGCAACGACGGTGTCCACCACCTTGACCGTGACCTGGCAGAGCGTGCCGAGGACCGCGTTGATCGTCCCGGTCAGGACCTTCGTGGTTTCCGTGACGACCCCGAGGTTGAGCGCGCCGAGCAGCGTCTTGACCTGGACCGTGTCGCCGGGCTTGGCGCTGACCGTGTCACCGCACTTGGCCGTGATCGTGTCGGCCGAGGCGGTGCCGGGCATCCCGAGCACAGCGGAACCCGCGAGGACGACCGCCGCCGCACCGACCGCCGTAGCCCTCCGTGTCCGATCCTGCATCCTCGCCACCCCTGGTCTCGTCGCCTCTTCCCAGGACAACGACGTTAAGGCAGCCGAGTAACGCCCGCTCGCTCAAAAATGTCCGGCATTCGAGTGGAAGCGGGCGTCACCGTGCGTCAGGCGGGGCTGCGGCGGATCCAGGCCCGGACGAGCGCGGCCGCGACGATCGCCAGCGCCAGGACCGCGAGCAGCATCGGCAGCTTGGCCGGCGGCGTGACGCCGGGCAGCGCCTCGGCGGTGCCGGACTTCTGGGCGTCGACGGTCGGTGGCGGTACCTGCTGACCCGGGATGATCTGCGCGATCACCGGCGCCTGCACCAGGCTGCCCGGCAACAGGGCGGCGTTGGTGAAGATGCCCGAAATGGCGTCGCCCGGCAGGCCGGCGCTCCCCTGGCCGGTGACGACCGGGCCGGTGCTGCTGCCCGGCGGGTTCGGACCCGGGCTCGGCGGGGTCGGGCCGGGCGGCGCGGGCTGCGGCGGCTTCGGGCCCGGCGGGAGCGGCGGCAGCTGACCGGTGACGCCCTGCGTCAGGTTGCCGACGGCGTTGACCGTGCCCTGCGCGGCCGGGCAGACGCCCTGCGCGGTCACGTCGCCGACCACCGGCACCTGGCCGATGCCGAGCGCCTTCACCGCGTCGCCGAGCGGCAGCGTGAGCAGAGGGGCCGTCCCGTCCGTGTTCCGCGAACTCGAGTCGAGGCCGACGGTGAGCTGGTTCGGGGCGTTCAGCGGGGCACCGGCGTCGAGCAGCAGGCCCGACGAGCTCCCCTGCTGCAGCGTGGCCTCACAGCTGCCGCCGAGCGTCGGGTTCGTGTCGGCACTCGCCAGGCCCGGCGCCGCGAGCGCGGCCGAAGCGGCGATCGTGAATCCCAGTGCGGTGATCCGGGCGACGTGCTTCCCCATCATGCCCCTCCGGCAGTCGGACCAATCTGGATCACGGAACGCGCTCACGGTACTCCACGAGCGTCACCAACCGGGCCCACCGGCCGGAAACGGGATCCGAGTAGCGTGCTCGGCATGCTGATTGGCGCCCATGTCCGTGACGACGACCCGTTGACCGCGGTCGCCGAACGCAAAGCCGACGTCGTCCAGTTCTTCCTTTCCGACCCGCAGGGCTGGAAGGCTCCGAAGCCGCACCCGCACGGCGAGGCCATCGCGGCGGACCCGGTCGAGGTGTTCATCCACTCGCCGTACCTCATCAACGTGGCTTCGCTGAACAACCGGATCCGGATCCCGTCGCGGAAGAACGTCACGCAGCACGCGGACGGTGCGGCCGCGATCGGTGCGAAGGGCCTGATCGTGCACGGTGGGCACGTCGGCGCGAACGACGACGTCGAGGCGGGCCTGGACAACTGGCGCAAGCTGTTCGAGCGCGAGCAGGAGAAGGGCGGCTTCAAGGTCCCGATCCTGATCGAGAACACCGCCGGCGGCGAGAACGCGATGACCCGCGACCTCGAGGTGATCGCCCGGCTGTGGGACAAGGTCGGCGAGTTCGGCGCCGGGTTCTGCCTGGACACCTGCCACGCGTTCGCCGCGGGCTGGGACCTCGCCACCGCCGTCGAAAGGGTCAAGGCCATCACCGGCCGGATCGACCTGGTGCACCTCAACAACTCCCGCGACGAGTTCGGCTCGACCCGTGACCGCCACGCGAACGTCGTGCAGGGCGAAGGGACGATCGACCCCGACGTGCTGGTCGCCGTCGCGCGCGAGGCGGGCGCCCCGGTCGTCGTCGAGACGCCGGCGGACGGGCAGGCCACCGACATCGCCTACCTGCGCGAACAGCTCGGTTAGACGGCTGGGTTCAAACGCCTACGGCCTTCCGGCGGCGACGGACGGCGTTCGGGATGATCACGTCACGGGCGCCGTCGAGGAAGCCGCCGGCCGGGTCGTCGTCGCCGTCCATCCGGACCAGGTCGGTGGCCGGCCGGTAGATCTCCCGGACGACCAGCACGCACAGCCCGACCACGGCGAGGTCGCGGACCACGACCGTGCCGAGGAACCAGCCCTCGGGCAGGCCCTTGTGGTCGACGCCGAGGTAGTAGAACATCCGCGGCACCCAGACGACGGCGTCGATCAGCATCCAGCCGAGCAGCAGCCGCCAGCGCGGGATGGCCAGCACCGCCAGCGGGACGAGCCACAGCGAGTACTGCGGGCTCCAGACCTTGTTCGTCAGCAGGAACGCGGCCACGACGAGGAAGGCGAGCTGGCCGACGCGCGGACGGCGCGGCGCGGCGAGCGCCAGGTAGGCGATCCCCGCGCAGCAGCTCAGGAACAGCGCGGCCACCGTGATGTTGAGGTACGTCGGCGTCTGGTTCTTCTGCAGCACGCCGTCGAACCCGGCCCAGCCGCTGACGTACGAGAAGACGTTGTAGAGCGAGTCCGGGTCCATCGGCCGCAGGGTGCTCATCCGGAAGAACTCCCACCAGCCGCGGGTCGCGGTGAGGATGAACGGCGCGTTCACCGCCAGCCACGTCACGACCGCGGCACCCGCGGTCTTCCAGAACGGGGTGAGCTTGCCCGCCCGCAGGCACAACGCGAACAGCACCCCGAGCAGGAAGAGCGGGTAGAGCTTCGCCGTCGCGCCGAGGCCGAGCAGGAGCCCGGCGAGCAGGGGCCGCTTCCGCGCCCAGGCGAGCAGGCCGGTCGCGGTGAACGCGGTCGCGATCGCGTCGAAGTTGGTGAAGGCGTGCACCAGCACCAGCGGCGAGATCGCCACCAGGACCATGTCCCACGGACGGCGTTTCATCGTCCGGCCGGTGGCCCAGACGGTGACGAGCCAGGCGAGCCCGAGGAAGAACGCCGTGATGTCGAAGTAGATCGCCACCGGCAGGGCGCCCGGCAGCCAGCCGGACTGGGCGACGTTGTACCAGCCCTGGGCGAGTTTGGCGTTCGCCCACTGGAAGAGGCCGGTGAACACCGGGTACTCCATGTACCGCGTGTTGTCCTCGGCGGTCTGCGAGCTCTCCTTCCACGACGTGTAGTACGGGAAGGTGCCCGGCCGGTCGAGCCGCTCGGAGCCGTAGAGCGGCACGATGTCGGAGTAGCACATGGCGACGAACGGCCGGCCCGCGCGCCAATCGAGCTGGGTGGCGCCGCTGGAGTCCTGGTACTGCTGGATGCAGGAGCCCTTGCCGAACCAGCACAGCATCAGCGCCAGCGTGGCCAGCAGCAGCCCGACGCGCTGGGGCGACCAGAACCAGTGCCTGCCGACCGCCGCGTGCTCACCGAGCGGGCCGCCGATGGGTCTGGTGACCGCCGCGGCAAGGGGCTCGTCCCAGCTGGGGACGACCCGTTCCGCCCGGGTCAGCGTCACGGGCCTGGGGTCCGCCTCCCGCGTGGTCTCCTCTGGCACGAGGCGGATCGTATCGGTGATCGACGTGCGCTGTGGTGAAGCCGGTGATCACGCCGGATTCGCGTAGTACGAGGCCAGGACCTCCGCGGCCGCGCCGCGGGTGACGATCTCCTCGCCGGAAGCGTCTTCGACGACCTCGATGCGCTGCCAGTGCGGCAGGGGAAGCAGTTCCTCGAGCCGGGCCGAGACGGCTTCGCGGTGGACGTCCGGCTCGTCGCGGACCGCGCGCCCGGCCAGCACGATCCGCTCCAGGTCGAGCACCTGCACGAGGTCGGCCAGCCCGATGCCGAGGAAGCCGGCGGCGGCCCGGGTGTCCGGCGCGCGTTTGGCCATGATCTCGACGCAGCCGCGTCGCCCGCAGGCGCAACGCGGCCCGTCGAAGGCGATGGTGGTGTGCCCGAACTCACCCGCGTTGGTCCGCGGGCCGCGGTAGAGCCGCCCGTCGATCAGCAGGCCGACGCCGATGCCGGTGCCGACGAGGACCACCGCGGTCGCCGTCGGCTCGCCGTGCGGCCAGAGCCGGGCGAACGCCGCCGCGTTGGTGTTCTTGTCGAGCGTCACCGGCAGCCCGGTGCGCTGCGCCAGCAGGTCGCGCAGGGGGACGTCGTGCCAGCCGGGCATGTTCGTCGCGTCGCGGACCAGGCCGGCGTGGTGGTCCAGCGGGCCGACCGCGCCGAGGCCGAGGCCGAGCACGGTGAAGCCGTCGGCGAGTTCGAGCGCGGCGGTTCCGATGGCCTCGACCGCCTGCTCGGGCGTGAACCCGGGCGGCAGCGGGCCGCCCGCCGTCTCTTCGACCTCGCCGATCAGGTTGGTGCGCAGCACGCGGAACTCGTCGCGGTCGAGGCGGGCGCCGAGCGCGTGCTTGGCGCCGGGCCGGATGGTCAGCAGCGTCCGCGGCTTCCCGACTCCGCCGGACGGCCGGCGTTCCTCGTCCAGCAGCCCGGCGTCGAGGAGTTCGGGCACGATCTTGGAGACGGCCTGCTGGGTCAGCCCGGTGCGTTCGGCGAGTTCGACGCGGCTGAGGCCGCCGGCGCGCAGGATGTGCGTGAGCAGCAGAGCGCGGTTGTGCTCCCGCACGCTGCGCAGGTTGACGCCGGTGTCCGCCATGGACAGGATCTTCGCACGTCTGGCCAATTACGCAACAGTGTTGTTTAATGGCGGCATGAGTGACTTGCGCGTGGGCATCCTCGGGTACGGCATCGGGGGACGCGTCTTCCACGCACCGCTGGTGGCGGCCACCCCGGGGCTCACGCCGGCGGTCATCACCACGTCGAGCAACGCTTCGCAGGCGCGCACCGACCACCCGGGCGCGGAGGTCGTGCCCGGCGCCGACGCGTTGTTCGAGCGGGCGGGCGACCTCGACCTCGTCGTGGTCAGCACGCCCAACCGCACGCACGTGCCGCTCGCGTTGCGGGCGATCGAAGCCGGCCTGCCGGTCGTCGTCGACAAGCCGTTCGCGCCGACCGCGGCCGAGGCCCAGCGGGTCGTGGACGCGGCCAAGGCGGCGGGCGTCGGCCTGACGGTCTTCCAGAACCGGCGCCTCGACTCCGACTTCCTCACCGTGCGGAAGGTCCTCGAGTCCGGCCGCCTCGGCGAGGTGTTCCGCTTCGAGTCCCGCTACGACCGCTGGGTGCCGAAGCCCAAGGACAACTGGCGCGAGTTCGGCGACCCGGCCGAGGCGGGCGGCCTGCTCTACGACCTCGGCGCGCACATCGTCGACCAGGCGCTGCAGCTGTTCGGTCCGGTGACGCGCGTCTACGCGGAGGTCGACCGCCGCCGGGCCGGCGTCCAGGTCGACGACGACGTCTTCGTCGCGCTGCACCACGCGAACGGCGTCCGGTCGCACCTGTGGGCGTCCGCGCTCGCGGGCACGCTCAACCCGCGGTTCCGGGTCCTGGGCGAGCAGGCGGCGTTCACCAAGTACGGCCTCGACGTGCAGGAGCCGCAGATCAAGGCGGGCATGCGTCCCGGCGACGAAGGCTGGGGCGTGGAGCCGCCTTCGGACGCGGGACGGCTCGGCGTCGGCAGCGACGTGCGGACCGTGCCCACCGAGACGGGCCGCTACGAGCAGTTCTACGCCCAGGTGCGTGACGCGCTGCGAGGCGAAGGCGAGTTCCCGGTCGACCCGGCGTCGTCGGTCGAGGCCCTGCGCGTGATCGAGGCCGCCCACCGCTCCGGCGTCGAAGGCACCGTGGTCGAACTCTGACCCCCTGACCGGCCGTGACCTCGGTGACCCCCAGCTCCGAGGTCACGGCCTCCTCCCCCGTCCGGCCCGCGGTGCTCACGGGCCGAAGTTCGCCTGGCCGGTGTTCGATTCGCCGGTGTCGTTCCCGTTGCCGCGGCCGGGTCCCCGGCCGTCGCGCCGCCCGCGGTTCTGCTGCTGTTGTTGCTGCTGGTCCTGGTTGCCGCCGCGGCCGATGGTGAAGCGCTGCTGGTCCTGGTCCTGGTCCTGCTGTTGTTGCTGCTGAAACTGCTGTTGCTGCAACTGGAGCTGGAGCTGGTCGTCCTGCGGCGAGGTGATCGCCTGGACCCGGTCGAAGCGCTCGGCCGGCTTCCCGGACAGGTAGAGCTGCATGAACCGCTGCCACACCGGACCGGCAACCACCGACGGCGTCAGCGGCTGGCCGGTCGGGCCGCGCAGGGCCTTGTCGCCGTCGCCGCCCGCCCACACCGCGGCGGCGACCGACGGCGTGTAGCCCACCATCCACGTCTGGGAGTTGGTGTTGGCCGCCGACGCGGGTTCGTCCGCGGCGGGCGTGTGCTGCTGCGTACCGGTCTTTCCCGCGCACTCGTGCCCGGCCGGGCAGGACAGCCGCGAGAACGGGATCACCGGCGCCAGCGCGGCGGTCACGTTGCCGGCGATCTGCCGGCTCTTGTCGCGGTCGTTGTCGGCGAACGCGTCCGCCGCGCGCGCGTTGGTTTCGTAGGCGGTTTCGCCCTGCGAGTTGGTGACCTTCTGCACGAAGTGGCGGCCGCGCTGGATACCGCCGGCGGCGAAGGTCGCGTACGCCGAGGCCATGTCCGCGGGCGTCACGGCGGTCTGGCCGCCGCCGATGGAGATGTTGTTGTCCCCGGTGAACAGCACGCTGCGGCCGCCGTTGTCCTTCGTGCGGATGCCCGCTTCCTGCGCCGCCTCGGCCACCCCCGACGGCTTGGTCACGTTGAACACCATGTCGTAGAAGACGGTGTTGGTGGACCGCTGCATCGCCTCCGCGACCGTGCACTGCTCGGAGCAGCTGCTGCTGGTCCCGGCGTTGCGCACCGGCAGCGGCACGTCCGGGAACGACCGCGGCGAGCGGCCGTCGAAGACCGCGTTGAGCCCGCGGCCGCCCTTGAGGAACGCGGTGAGGTCGAACGGCTTCATCGACGACCCGGGGTTGTGCGCTTCGTCCGCCCAGTCGCGCCCGGCCTGGTCTTCGCCGTTCGGGCCCTTCACGATCGGGGCGCCGCCGTAGTAGGCGAGCACGCCGCCGGTCTTCGGGTCGACGGCGACCAGCGCGTCGAGGATGCGGTCGTCGGTCTGCCCGGCCATCCCCTCGGCCACGGCCTTCTCGGCGGCGTCCTGCGCCTTCGAGTCGATCGTGGTGAACACCTGGAACCCGCCCGAGTAGTACTTCTCCTCGGGGATCCCCGAGGCGGCCAGCTCCGCTTTGACCTGCTTCTTGACGAAGGGGTTGACCGTGTTCCCCTGCCGCGATTCGACGAGCGGGATCGGCGTCGGGAACTTCGCCGCCCTGCGGTCGGCGGCGGAGAGGAAACCGTTGCGCTGCATGCGGTCCAGGGCCGTGCTCCACCGGTCACGGGCCACCGTCGGGTTCTCCGACCGGCCCGGCTGCTGGATCAGCCCGGCGAGCAGCGCGGACTCGGAGAAGTTCAGCTGGGCGGCGTCCTTGCCGAAGTACGCCTGTGCCGCCGCCTGGACGCCGTACGCGCCGCGGCCGAAGTAGATGATGTTGAGGTAGGCGGTGATGATGTCCGCCTTCTCGTAGGTCTGGTTCATCTTGAACGACTTCGCGAGCTCGACCCACTTGCGGGTCAACGTCGGTGCGTTGTCGCCGGAGGCGTTCTTGATGTACTGCTGCGAAATCGTCGAACCGCCGCCGGACCCGCCGGTGACCTGGTTGTAGGCGGCCCGCAGGATGCCGGAGACGTCGAAGCCGGAGTTGGTTTCGAAGGACGCGTCCTCGGTGGCGATCACGGCCTTCTTGACGACCTCCGGGATCTGCGCGGGGTCGAGGAGCTGCCGGTTCCCGCCGGTGGGCACGTCCTTGCCCATCTCGGTGCCGTCGGCGTAGAGGTAGGTGACCGCCTGGCCCTGCGACTGCGCGACCGTGGCCGGCGAAGGCACGTCGACGGCGAAGTAGGTGATCACGAAGGCGATCGCGGGCACCACGAAGAACAGGCCGGACAGCACGTACACCACCCGGCGGACGATCTTCCAGCGGCGTTTGCGGGTATCCGGGCGTGGGGCGATTTCGGCAGTGGGTTCGTCCGGTTCGTCCGGCCGTGGGAGGGGCCGGCGTGGCTGGTAACGACCACGCGGAACCGGCCTGCGGCCGAGCCTCGAGCGATTTCGGTCGGTGTACACGGGCCGTCCTCGGGTACGCAAGTGGGCTGCGGGCGCAGACCCCTCGACACTCCACACGGACCACGGACGGCGGTGGTTCACCGAAAAAGGCCCCCGCACTTGCAGTGCGGGGGCCTATGTCATTCGCGTTCGGAACCGGGTGGCCGGGCGAACCCGTCACCGCCGGGCAGCGGGACGGTCGGCCCGCCCGGCCCCGGCCGCGACGTCCTGGTCGTCCGCGAAGTCGAGCTCTCGGACTCGGTCGGCGTCTCCGTGGACGGCTCGGTCGGCGTCGAGGTCGGCGTGTCCGTCGGCGTCGGCGTGTCCGACGGCTTCGACTGCGTCGTGCTCACTTCGTTGGCGTCCTTGCCGATCGGGTCGACCTTGTCGAACTTCTCGCCCGGCGTGCCGTTCAAGTAGTTCTTCATGAAGTCTTGCCAGATGGGCCCGGAGATGGTGCTACCGAAGATGGGCTTGTTCTTGTTGTCGTGCAGCGGGATGTTGCCGTCGCCGCCGACCCAGACCGCGGCCGAGACCGACGGCGTGTAGCCGACCATCCACGTCTGCGCGTTGCGGTCCTTGTAGGCCGCGGGGTCGCCGTCGCGCGGGTCGTACTGCTGCGTACCGGTCTTGCCGGCGCACTGGTGACCGGCCGGGCATTCCAGGTTGGAGTGCTTGATGACCGGGCCGAGCGCCATGGTCACGTTGCCGGCGATCTGCGCGGTCTTCTGCGCGTCGCCGTCGAACGCGGGCTTGGCCTGGTACTTGCTCTCGTCGAACTCGACCTCGTCCTGGGCGTTGGTCAGCTTCGCGACGAAGTGGGCGTCACGGTGCATGCCGTCGCCGGCGAAGGTGGCGTACCCCGCGGCCATGGCCTCCGGCGTCGCCACGGTGGCGCCACCGCCGAGCGCGATGTTGATGTCCTGGGTCATCTGCGATGACGTCGGAACACCCGCTTCGTTGGCGGCCTGGGCCACCCGCGCCGGCTTCGTGATGTTGTAGACCATGTCGTAGAACACGGTGTTCGCCGAGATCTCCATCGCCGTGGCGACGGTGCACTGGGTGCCGCAGCTGGAACTCTCGCCCGCGTTGCGGATCGTCTTCGGCGGGTCGCCGAACTTCCGGTTGTTGGACCCGTCGAAGATGTCGCCGAGGCCCTTGCCCATCTTCAGGTACGCGGTGAGGTCGAACGCCTTGAACGACGAACCCGGGTTCCGCGCCTGGTTGGCCCGGTCCTGGCCGGTCTGGTCCTTGCCCTCGGCGTTCTTCACGAGATCCGGGCCGCCGTAGTAGGCGAGGACGCCGCCGGTCTTCGGGCTCACCGCGACCAGCGCGCTCAGCAACCGGTCGTCGCTCTGGTTCTTCATCTTGTTCGCGACCGCGTCCTCGGCCGCCTTCTGGGCCTTCGGATCGATCGTGGTGTAGACCTTGGCGCCGGACGCGTGCAGCTTGGCGCTGTCGTAGCCGTCGTCGGCCAGTTCCTGGTCGATCCGCTGCTGGATGTGGTACGACATCGACTGACCGGAGTCCTTGGACGTCTTCGCGATCGGCGTCGGGAACTGCGCGGTCGCGCGTTCGTCGGCGCGCAGCCACTTGTTGGCGACCATCTGGTCCATCACGTACGTCCACCGCCGCTGGGCGTAGTCCTGGTTCTCCGACTTGCCGGGGCCCTGGATGAGGCCCGCCAGCAACGCCGCCTCGGACGGGCTGAGGTCCTTGGCGTCCTTGCCGAAGTACGCCTTGGCCGCCGCCTGGATCCCGCTGGCCCCGCGTCCGAAGTAGACGATGTTCAGGTAGCCCGTGATGATCTCTTCCTTGGACTCCTGGTTGTTCATCTTGAACGACTTGGCCAGCTCGGTCCACTTGCGCGTCAGCGTCGGGGCGTCGTTCTGGGTGGCCTGCTTGATGTACTGCTGGGAGATGGTCGAGCCACCGCCCTGGCCGCCGGTCGCCTGGTTGAAGACAGCGCGCAGGATGCCGGTGAAGTCGAAGCCGGAGTTGGTCTCGAACGTCGCGTCCTCGGCGGAGTACACGGCGTGCTTGACGACGTCGGGGATCTCGCCCGGCTTCAGCAGCTGGCGGTCGCCGCCCTTGGTCGACTTCCCCATGACGCTGCCGTCGGAGTAGTAGTACGTGATCGGCTGGCTCTGCAGGGCCGCGACGCTCTCCGGCGTCGGCACGTCGACCATGAAGTAGGTGATCACGAACGCGATCGCCGGGACGACGAAGAAGACGCCGACGCACGCGTAGGCGACCCGCCGGATGATCTTCCAGCGGCGTTTCTTCTTCTGTGCCGGCGTGAGGACCTTCCGGCCCTTCTCGTCGAGCTCCTGCTGGGGCTCGACGTCGTCGGCGAACTCGTCGAACCGGTCGTCGTCGTACGGGTCGTAGCCGTCTTCGGTCCCGTTGTGCGCGTGGTGGGTGATGAGATCCGGCTCACGCTCGGGTTCCGGCTCCGGACGGCGCCCGGCCGCCGGCGGCTGCCGGAAGCCCTGCGGCGGCGAGCCGGGCGGGCCACCGGGACGGCGACCGGTGGGCGGCGGCTGGCGACGGCCGGACGCACCGCCCTGGCCGCGGGGCGCCTGCGGACGCCGGGGCTGGTCACCGGGCCACTGCTGGCCACCTTCGTCGCCGGCGGGCCACGCCGGGCCGCCCTGCCGGGGGTTGCCGCGAGGAGGGGTGGCGCGCCGGGGGGACTCACCGGGCCACGCCGGTCCCGCGTCTTCACCGGGCCACTGGGCGCGGCGAGGTGCATCTGGCTCCTGGTTCGGCCAGGAGCGGTTGTCGTCGGTCACGGATGGGCCTCCCGGATCAGTACCCGCAGGGGTACTGACCTGCGTGTTGCGATGGTCGTACGGTGGCTCACCGGCCTGTGGTCCTTCGCGGACCCGCCGGTTCCCCTGTGCCCAGGACGTATGACCGCACCAAGTGGTTCCAGTGGCACGCCCGGCACACTTCGACGTCGTACACGGTGAACTCGGCGAACGAGCCGGCCATCCTGGCCAGCTCTTCGGGGGTCCTGGCCGAGCCCGCGACGTGCTTGAGTTCGTCGCCGTAGACCCAGGACACCAGGGTCAGCGGCTCCTGGCGGCAGATCGGGCAGGGCAGATCACCGTCCCGGCCGTGGAACTTCGCCGCCCGCAGCAGGTACGGGCTCGCGTCGCACGCTTCGAAGCTGCCGACGCGCCCGGAGCGGACTTCGGCCAGCAGCGCACGGCGCTGCAGCGCGTAGTCCACGACCTGCCGCTGGTTAATCACGAGGACAGAGTACGGGCTCTTCCTGTGGCGTCCACGCCCCCTAGCGTCCGCAGGCCCGTGACCGGGGCGGACACGCCGGACGTTCGATAACTCTCCGGTGAATTTCGCCCCTAGTGGTTAGTGAGGGGAGGTTAGCTTCGCCACTTCGATGTATCGGCGCGATATAGTGGCTGAGTAGGTTGGATCGAGGCGCTCGTTCGGAGCAACGCGGGTGGTCTCGGTTTGTTCCCGGAAGGGGGTGCGGTGTGCTGGAGTTCGCGATCCTGGGTCTCCTGCACGAAGCGCCCATGCACGGGTACGTGCTGCGAAAGCGGCTGAACGAGACGCTCGGCACGTTCCGGACGTTCTCGTACGGCTCGCTGTACCCGACCCTGCGGAAGCTGCTGCGGGCCGGGTACCTGGTCGAAGAGCTGGACGAGGCCGACGACCGGGCGTGGTCGCGGCGCGGACGGCGCGTCTACAAGCTCACCGCGGAGGGCAAGGAGCGCTTCGGTGAGCTGCTCGGTGACGCCGGGCCGCAGACCTGGGACGACGAAGGCTTCGGCGTCCACCTGGCCTTCTTCTCGCGGACCCCGGCCGACGTGCGGATGCGGATCCTCGAGGGCCGCCGCCGCCGCGTCGAAGAACGCCGCGAGGGTTTGCGGGCGGCGCTGGCCAGGGCCGAGGAGAAGATCGATCGCTACACCCGCGAGCTGCACCGGCTGGGGCTGGAGACCAGCGAGCGGGAGGTGCGCTGGCTCAACGAGCTGATCGCGCACGAACAAGCCGAACGGCAGGGTCCGGAGACCTGAGCCGCCCGGCGCGGGCCGCAGCGTCGCGGCACCAGACCTACTGAACAGACACAGATGAAGGAGAAACCCCCATGGGCGAGAACCGCCGCGTACGGGTGGCCATCGTGGGCGTCGGCAACTGTGCGGCGTCGCTGGTCCAGGGTGTCCAGTACTACCGCGACGCGGACCCGGCCACCCGCGTCCCCGGTCTGATGCACGTCGACTTCGGCGGCTACCACGTCCGCGACATCGAGTTCGTCGCCGCGTTCGACGTGGACGCCAAGAAGGTCAGCCGCGACCTGTCCGAGGCGATCTTCGCTTCCGAGAACAACACCGTCAAGATCGCCGACGTGCCGCCGCTCGGCGTCACCGTCCAGCGCGGTCACACCCACGACGGCCTCGGCCGCTTCTACCGCGAGACGATCGAGGAGTCCGACGAGACCCCGGTCGACGTCGTCGCCGCGCTGCGCGAGGCGCAGGCCGACGTGCTCGTGTCGTACCTGCCGGTGGGCTCCGAGGTGGCCGACAAGTTCTACGCCCAGGCCGCGATCGACGCCGGTGTGGCGTTCGTCAACGCGCTGCCGGTGTTCATCGCCTCCGACCCCGAGTGGGCGCAGAAGTTCACCGACGCCGGCGTCCCGATCGTCGGCGACGACATCAAGTCCCAGGTCGGCGCCACCATCACGCACCGCGTGCTGGCCAAGCTGTTCGAGGACCGCGGCGTCCAGCTCGACCGGACCATGCAGCTCAACGTGGGCGGGAACATGGACTTCCTGAACATGAAGGAGCTCGAGCGGCTCGAGTCGAAGAAGATCTCGAAGACCCAGTCGGTGACGTCGCAGGTCGACCGCGACCTTGGCAAGGGCAACGTCCACATCGGACCGTCGGACTACGTCCAGTGGCTCGACGACCGCAAGTGGGCCTACGTCCGGCTCGAGGGCCGCGCGTTCGGCGACGTGCCGCTGAACCTGGAGTACAAGCTCGAGGTCTGGGACTCCCCGAACTCGGCGGGCATCATCATCGACGCCGTGCGCGCCGCGAAGATCGCCCTCGACCGCGGGATCGGCGGCCCGATCCTGTCGGCGTCGTCCTACTTCATGAAGTCGCCGCCGGAGCAGTACGACGACGCGACCGCCCGCGACGCCGTCGAGAAGTTCATCCGCGGCGAGGTGGAGCGGTAAAGCTGTCCCCGAAGAAGGCCGTCACCGCTGGTGGCGGCCTTCTTCTCGTGGTGGACTAAACCGGTGGGGCGGGGTGCGCGTTGGCGGGGTGTGAGTGCGAGCGTGGGCGAAAGCGTGCCGGGGGACCTGGGCGCGCCGACCTTCCACGACCTGTTCCGCGAGTACTTCGGCCAGATGACGCGGCTGGCCCACCTGCTCGGCGCGGACGACGCGGAGAACGTCGCGCAGGAGGCCTTCGTCAAGCTCCACCAGCGGTGGGACTCCCTGACCGACCACACGCGCGTGGCCGGCTACCTCCGCACGACCGTGGTGAACATGTCCCGGTCGCGGACCAGGCACCTGCGCGTCGTCCGGCGGACCCCGCAGGACCGGCCGCCGGACGAGCTGTCGGCCGAGGTCAGAGCGGTGGCGAACTGGGAGCACCAGCAGCTGCGCGCGGTGGTGGCGAGGCTGTCCAGGCGCCAGCGTGAAGTGCTGGTGCTGCGCTACTGGCTGGACCTGAGCACGACGGCCATCGCGGAGACGCTGGGCATCTCGCCGGGCACGGTCAAGGCGACGACGCACCACGCGATGGAGAATCTGCGCAAACACCTGGGGGACGACCTGGGAGGTGAGCGATGACCGACCTCGAACGCAAGCTGGCCGAAGCACTGCGAGGGCACGCCGGGGAGGTCACGCCCAACCTCGACGCGGCCTGGGCGGAGCAGCAGCGCAGGCAGCGGCGGCCGCCGCGCCGCCGGCGGACCGCGGTGTGGATCGCGCCGCTGGCCGCGGTGCTGGTGGTGCTGACCAGCGTGCTCCTGGCCACCGAGCTGAACACGGCGGAGCCACCGCCGCCGCAGCCCGCGAAGCAGCCGGGGCAGGAGCTGGTGCTCGCGAAGCCCGAGGTCTCGCTGCCCTTGAGCTTCCCGGGTGAGCCGAAGGCGCTCATCGACTTCGCGGGGCAAACGGACACCTGGACCTCGTACGCCTCCCAGTCCCTCGACATCAACGGACGGCCCGTGTTCTGCATCGAGGCGTTGCCCAAGGGGGCAACCCACGGTGGGACGGACTCGAACTTCGGCATCGAGTCGCCGTCGTGCGTTCCCGTGTCGGGACACCCCGTGATCGCCGGGTACGTCGGCGAGAACGGCAGGCCGCTGCCCGCGGGCAAAGCGGCCTTCCTCGTCGAACGAACGGTGCGCACGCTGCGCCTCTACGACGCGGCGGGTGATCTGAGCCAAGCCAGGGCGGTCGCCGCGGTGGACCTGGGTCAGGTGTTCCTCGCCGACGTGAACCCGGACTCGCCGCCGGTGCGCTTCGAGGTCAGCTGAGCCCCAGCGCCCCCGGCAGGTCGGTGATCTTCTCCACCACCGCCGTGGCCTCCTTCAGGACCTCGGGGTCCGGCGGGAAGTGCGGGTTCGGCACCGCGTAAACCGCCATCCCCGCCGCCAGCGCGGACCGCAGCCCGTTCGTCGTGTCCTCGACGGCCGCGCAGTCCGAGGGCGCTACGCCCAGCAGTTCGGCCGCCCGCAGGTACACATCCGGCGCCGGCTTCCCGGCCCCGACCTGCTCCGACGACACCGCCGCTCCCACCGGCAGGCCCGTCACGTCGAGGAACCCCTTGATCAGGATCACCGGCGACGAGCTCGCGATCGCCACCGGCCACCGCGCCGACACCTGCCGAACGACGTCCACCGCACCCGGGATCAACGGCGGCTCCGCCGCGTACCGCGCCGCCATCCGCTTGACCACCAGCGTGGCGATCTCGGCCGGGGTGGTCCGCGCGCCCAGCTCCTCGACCAGGTAACGAGCCCACTCCGGCGTGCTCATCCCCTGCTGCGCCCGGGTCGCCTCCTCGCGCCAGGTGCCGCCGTGCTCGGCGACGACCGCGCGGCGCACCTCGTCCCAGATCCGCTCGGAGTCCACCAGTACGCCGTCGAGGTCGAAGATCACCGCGTCCATGGCCACGAGCCTAACCTGTGAGCCGACTTACTTAGCTATGCTTACTAATTTTTGTTAGCCTAGCTAAGTGACTTTCGCCCGTCGATACCAAGAAGGAGGAACTGATCAGCGATGAGCGCTGAACACCACTCGAGCCTGCTGGACGCGGTCAAGGGCCAGCCCCGGCAGGTGTGGATCACCGCGTTCGCCGCGGTCATCGCCTTCATGGGGATCGGCCTGGTCGACCCGATCCTGCTGTCCATCGCCAAGGGCCTGGACGCGACGCCGTCGCAGGTGACCCTGCTCTTCTCGTCCTACCTCGGCGTCCAGGTCGTCGCGATGCTGGTCACCGGTGCGGCGAGCGCCCGCTTCGGAGCCAAGCGCACGGTCCTGGTCGGGCTGACGCTGATCGTCGCGGCCACCGCCCTCTGCGCGGCCGCCGGGTCGATCGAGCAGCTCGTCGGGCTGCGCGCGGTCTGGGGCCTCGGCAACGCCTTCTTCATCGCGACGGCGCTTTCGGTGATCGTCGGCGCCGCGACCGGTGGCCAGTCCGGCGCGATCCTGCTCTACGAGGCCGCCCTCGGCGTCGGCCTGTCGGTCGGCCCGCTGCTGGGGGCGCTGCTCGGCAGCATCTCGTGGCGGGGCCCGTTCGCCGGCACCGCGATCCTGATGGCGGGCGCGCTCGTGCTGTGCGCGGTGTTCCTGAAGAGCGACAAGCACGAGCCGCGGGCCCCGATCAAGCTGCTCGACCCGCTGCGCGCGCTCAAGCACACCGGCCTGCTGCGCACCTCGGTCGCCTCGGCGTTGTACACCGCCGCGTTCTTCGCGGTGCTCGCGTGGTCGCCGTTCGTCCTCGGGTGGAGCGCGATCGCCGTCGGCCTGGTCTTCTGCGGCTGGGGCCTGTGCGTCGCCGTCGCCGGGGTCGCCCTCGCGCCGCGGCTGGCCGCTCGGCTCGGAGAGCGGCACGCCGCCGCGGCCGCCGTCTTCGGGTACGCCGCGCTGATGCTGGTGCTCGCCGTGCCGAGCAAGCCGGTGCTGGTCGCCGGGATCATCGTCTCCGGGCTGGTGTCCGGCCTGCTGAACACGCTGTTCACCGGCACCGCGATGGCGATCAGCGACGCGCCGCGCCCGGTCGCGAGCGCGGGCTACAACTTCTGCCGCTGGCTGGGCGGCGCGGTCGCCGCGACGCTGGTCGGGCACGTCGCCGAGTGGTTCGGTTCGCCGCAGGCCCCGTTCGTCGCCTCGGCTGTGCTGTGCGTCGTCGCGGGCGCGTTGCTCTCGCTGCGGGAGAAGACGGCGGATCCGCACACCGTGCCGAAGGAAGCGGTGCTCGTCGGCGAAGAGTTCTGATCTCACGCTCAGCGACGGCCCCTGGACCAAGTGTCCGGGGGCCGTCGGCCGTTCAGGGGGCCCGCGCGTGGGCATTGCGAGCAATACACCCGTTGTTCATCCAGAAGTCTGGATCGGCTGGTTTTCGGCACATACGGTCGCTTCGTTCCCGAACTCCCACCATGGAGGCGCTGTGCCCGACCGTCTGCTCCCGCTGTTCCCCGCGCACGCGGGTGGACGTTCCCCGATCACCTGCGAGTACCGCTGCGGCAACGCCTGCGCCCACCCGGAGGCGAACGAGACCGACAACGAGTACTTCGGTGACGTCGTCAAGGACATCTCGCGGCGCCGGGTCTTCAAGGCGGGCGCCGTGATGGCCGCCGCCGCGGGCGGGTTCGCCGCGCTCTCGACGGGCACCGCGGCCGCCGCGCCGTCCGACGTCTCGGCGAACGGTTACGGCGGCCCGAAGCCGCGCCCGGTGCCCGGCACCGACTTCACGCCGGTCCCGCCGAACAAGCTCGACGCGGTCAGCATCCCCGACGGCTACGCCCAGCGCGTCGTCGTCCGCTGGGGCGACCCGGTCGTCGCGGGCGCGCCGAAGTTCGACTTCACCAAGCAGACCGCGGCCGCGCAGGCCAAGCAGTTCGGCTACAACAACGACTTCGTCGGCCTGATCCCGCAGGACCCGCTGGGCCTGTCGAACCTGCTCGTGGTCAACCACGAGTACACGACCGAGGTCCACATGTTCCCGGCCGACCAGTACGACCCGGCCAACCCGACCGAGGAGCAGGCGAAGATCGCCTGGGCGGCGCACGGCCTCTCGGTGCTGCAGGCCCGCCGCGACCCGATCCACGGCGGGCTGGAGGTGGTCCCGAGCCGGTACGGCCGCCGGATCACCCTCGACACGATCTTCGAGGTCCGCGGCCCGGCCGCCGGCTCGAAGTTCCTCCGGACCTCGGCCGACCCGTCCGGCCGCAAGGTCCGCGGCACGCAGAACAACTGCTCCGGCGGCGTGACGCCGTGGGGCACCGTGCTCTCCGGCGAGGAGAACTTCGACCAGTACTTCGCCAACTCCGACAAGGTCACCGACCCGGTCGCGGCCGCGCGGCTCAAGCGCTACTCGGTCGGCGCCGGCACGAGCACCCGCAAGTGGGAGCGCTTCGACAAGCGCTGGGACGTCGCGCAGGAGCCCAACGAGCCGAACCGGTTCGGGTGGGTCGTCGAAATCGACCCCAACGACCCGAACTCGACGCCGATCAAGCACACCGCGCTCGGCCGGTTCAAGCACGAGGCCGCGAACATCAAGATCACCGCCGACGGCCGCGTCGCCGTCTACTCCGGTGACGACAGCCGCTTCGAGTACATCTACAAGTTCGTGTCGAAGGGCAAGTACAAGCCCGGCAACAGCGCACACGCGCGGCGCCACAACTCGGCGCTGCTCGACGAGGGCACGCTGTACGTCGGCCGCTTCACCGGCGACAGCCCGGCCGCGGAGATCGACGGCAAGGGCACGCTGCCCGCCGACGGCGAGTTCGACGGCCGCGGCGAGTGGATCCCGCTGGCCAGCGGCAACAAGTCCTTTGTGGACGGCTTCACCGCCGAAGAGGTCTACGTCTTCACCCGCCAGGCCGCGGACAAGGTGGCCGCCACGAAGATGGACCGGCCGGAGGACATCGAGCCGAACCCGGTCAACGGCCGGATCTACGCGGCGCTGACCAACAACAGCGACCGCGGCGCGGTGGGCAAGGCCGGTGTCGACGAGGTCAACCCGCGCAACGGCAACAAGAACGGCCACGTCCTGGAGTGGGAAGAGGACTGCGGCGACGCGGCCTCGACCCGGTTCGCCTGGCGGCTGCTGCTGGTCTGCGGCGACCCCAAGGCGGCGGACACCTACTTCGGTGGGTTCCCGAAGGACCAGGTCAGCCCGATCTCCTGCCCGGACAACGTGGCCTTCGACCGGCACGGCAACCTGTGGATCTCCACCGACGGCAACGCCCTCGGCGCGAACGACGGCCTCTTCTCGGTGCCGGTCGCGGGCCCGGAGCGCGGCCACGTCAAGCAGTTCCTGTCGGTGCCGGTCGGCGCCGAGACGTGCGGCCCGGTCGTCACCGACAACCTGGTGCTCGTCGCCGTCCAGCACCCGGGCGAGAACGCGGCGAGCTCGGCGAACCCGACGTCGCACTGGCCGGACGGCGGCACCGCGCAGCCGCGGCCGGCCATCGTCTCGGTGTGGAAGAAGGGCCGCTTCGGGCTGCCCGGCCGCATCGGCGAACGCTGACCCACCGGGCCCGCGCCGACCGAGGTTCACTCTTAAGTGGACGGTTCTCGGCCGGTGCGGGCCCGCGCCGCGCGCCATAGTCGAGAGGTGATCTTCTCGGGGCGCGCGGCAGCGGTGGCGGTGGTGGCGATCGCCGCGGCGGTCGTGCCCGCGTCCGCGTCGATCGCCGAGGACGCGCCGCCGGTCTGCGGCGGGCTCGCGGCGAACCCCAGCGTCGAGCTCGCGGCCCGCAACGGCGCTCCGGACGGGTACCTCTTCACCCCGGCGGCCCCGGTCCCGCCCGGAACACCGGCCGCGAAGGCGCCGAAGCTGCTGACCGAGCAGGAGTACGCCGTCGACGGGCAGCGGGCGGCGTTCGTCCAGACGCCGGACGGCAAGACCAGCACCGCCTACCAGGCCGAGCGGTTCGTGCCCGGCGGCGTCTACACCCTCAGCGTCTGGACCGCTTCGCACGCGCCGAGGTACGAACCGGCCACCGGCCTGCGGTTCTTCGACGCCACGGGCACGCAGATCCAGGAGACCAAGCTCGCCGCCGACCACTACGACGGCGACGGCGCCCTCGTCCGGCAGGACTTCCCGGCGGCGACGGCACCGGCGAAGGCCGCCGCGGTGAAGTTCTTCGCCACGACCACCCTCGACCGGCTGCACTGGGACTGCGTCGACCTGCAGCTCGCGGCGTACTCGGTGAAGAAGGAAGTGCAGAACCCGGCGACCGGCGCGTGGGCGTCGTTCGCGACGGTGACGGCGGGCGAGACCGCGCACTACCGCGTCACGGTGACCAACGAGGGCACGCAGGACCTCACCGGGATCACGGTGCAGGACAGTTGGTGCACCGGGTCGTTCGAGCCCTTCGCGCTGACCGCGGGCGCGAACAAGCAGCTGACCTGCGACCACCCGGACCTCACGGTGGCCGACACCGGGCACGTCAACACGGCGAAGGTCACCGGCGTGCACTACCCGGGCGGCACGCTCGGCGACAAGACGGCGTCGGCGACGATCACGGTGCTGCCGCCGCCGGCCATCGCGAAGATCGGCGACTTCGTCTGGGCGGACCGCAACCGCGACGGCCTGCAGGACCCGGCCGAGCCCGGCGTCGCGGGCGTCAAGGTGACGCTGAAGGACGGCGCGGGCGGCACGGTCGCCACCGCGACGACCGACGACAAGGGCAAGTACGGCTTCGAGAAGCTGAAGGACGGCACCTACCAGGTCTGCTTCGCCGTCCCGGCGGAGTTCACGGTGACCAGCCGCGACGCCGGCAGCGAAGATCGCGATTCGGACGCCGGTCCGGACGGCTGCACCGCCCCGCGCACGGTGGGCGGCCCGTCCCACGAGGACTTCGCGGTGGACCTCGGCCTGCTGTCCCCGGCGAACCGGATCGGCGACTTCGCCTGGGCCGACACCGACGGCAACGGCCTGCAGGACGCGGGCGAGCCGGGCCTCGACGGCGTCAAGGTGGTGCTGAAGGACGCGAGCGGCAAGGAACTGGCGACCGTGGTCACGGGCCCGGACGGGTCCTACGGCTTCGACGGCCTGGAGGACGGCACGTACCAGGTGTGCTTCACCGCGGACGGCCACCACCCGGCGGCCAAGGACGCTGGCGACGACACCCGCGACTCCGACGCGGACCCGGCGTCCGGCTGCGCGGACCCGCGCACCCTCGGCGCCGGAAAGCGCGAAGACCGCACGGTGGACGCCGGGTTCGCCGCTACGGTGAGGTCATGACGGATCTTCCCTTGGCCCTGGTGACCGGCGCCTCCCGCGGAATCGGTGCGGCGATCGCCCACCAGCTGGCCCCGACCCACCGGGTGCTCCTCGGTGGCCGCGACGCCGACGCGCTGGCCGCGCTGGCGAAGGAGCTCCCGGGCGCGAAGCCGTGGCCGGTGGAGCTGACGGATCCGGCGTCCCTGGCGGCGGCGGTCGCGGACATCACGTCCCTGGACGTCCTGGTCCACTCGGCGGGCGTCGCGCGTCTGGGCCGCATCGAGGACGCGTCGGCTGAAGCGTGGCGAGCCAACTTCGAGGTCAACACCCTGGCGGTGGTCGAGCTGACCCGCCTGCTCCTCCCGGCCCTGCGCGCAGCCCGGGGTCACGTGGTGGTGATCAACTCGGGAGCAGGGCTGAACGCCCGCCCCGGCTGGTCCCCGTACGCGGCGAGCAAGTTCGCGGTCCGCGCCTTCGCCGACGCCCTCCGCGAGGAGGAACGCGACATCCGCGTGACGTCGGTCTACCCGGGCCGCACGGACACGGAAATGCAGCAGGAGATCTTCGCGGGCGAAGGCCGCGAATACGACACGACGCACCTGCTGAAGGCGGACTCGGTGGCCACCGCAGTGGTGACAGCACTGTCCGCCACCCCGGACGCCCACCCGACGGAAGTCATCCTCCGCCCGCGTTAAGCCCGCAGCCGCGCCGCTGTCTCCGCGACGCCGGCCTGCACCTTCGCCCGGTCCACCTTCACCGGCTCACCACCGGCCACCACCTGCTCACCGGCGACCCAGACATCGCGCACCCGCCGCGACCCGGCAGCCCACACGAGGTTCGACAGCAGCTGCGCGTCCGGCACGTCCAGCCCGCAGGCGAACGCCGGGTCGTCCAGGTCGACGTGCACCAGATCCGCCCACCGCCCCGGCTCCAAGGCCCCGATGTCGGACCGGCCCAGCGCCGCCGCCCCGCCCCGGGTCGCCAGCAGGAAGACGTCCGCCGCCGTCAGGACGGTCGAGTCACCCGTGGCCAGCCGGGCGAACATGGCCGCGAGCTGCAGTTCCTCCCACAGGTCGAGGTCGTCGTTCGACGCCGGCCCGTCGGTACCGAGACCGACGGAAACCCCCGCGGCCCGCAGGTCCGCGATGCGCGCGATCCCCGAAGCCAGCTTCGCGTTCGAGCCCGGGCAGTGCGCCATGCCGACGCCGTGGGCCGCGTACAGCGCAATGTCCGAATCCGACAGGTGGATCGAGTGCGCCGCCAGCACCCGGCCGTCCAGCATGCCCAGCTCGCGAAGCAGCGCGGGCACCGAACCGTGCGAGGCGCGCACGGCCGTGTCCTCCGCCGCCGCCTCCGCCACGTGGATCTGCACCAGCGCGCCGCGCGAAGCCGCGGATTCCGCCGTTGCCCGGAGGCCCTCCGCCGACAGCATGTACGCCGAGTGCGGGCCGTAGCCGAGCTCGATGCGGTCGCCGTGGCCGAAGCGGAGGCCGTCCGTGTCGATCCAGCGCTCGATGCCCGCCAGCTGGGCCTTCCAGTCGAGGCCCGGCAGCTCCATCACCGGCGGCGCGACCAGCACGCGGCCGCCCGTCGTGAGGACCGCGTCGACCAGCTGCTCGCCTTCGAAGTACATCTCGGCGCTGGTCGTGACGCCGTGGCGCAGCATCTCGACCGAGCCGAGCAGCATGCCGGTGCGGACGTCCTCCGGGCGCAGCTTGGCCTCGGTGGGCCAGATGATCTCGTTGAGCCAGGGCAGCAGCGGCAGGTCGCCGCCCATGCCGCGCAGCAGGGTCATCGGGCTGTGCGCGTGCGTGTTGACCAGGCCCGGGAGCAGGATGCCGGTCAGGGTGGTGACCGGTGCGGCGGACTCGGGGGCGGTGGCCGCCGGTCCGCAGTGCGAAATGCGCCCATCGGCGTCGACATCGACGACCGCGTCACGGACAAGCGAACAGGACGGGTCGGCCGGGAGAACGACAGGGGCGTGGAAACGGCGTTGCATCTCTGGATACTACGCACCCAGAATTACGACACCACTCCGCTCCGCCACGCCCACGCCGCGCTCTCCACCCGGTTCCGCGCGCCGATCTTGCTCTGCACCGACGCCAGGTGCGTCTTCACCGTCGACAGCGACATGAACAGCTCCGCGCCGATCTCGGTGTTCGTCAGCCCGCGCGCGACCGCCTTCAGCACGTCCATTTCCCGCGGGGTCAGCGGCTCGGACGGCGATGCGGCCCGCGGCTTCACCGCGCCGCCGTTGAAGTGCTTGAGCAGCCGCACGGTGATCTGCGGCGAAACCAGTGCGTCGCCGCGGTCGGCCGCCCGGACCGCCTCGATCAGCAGCGCCGGGCCCGCGTCCTTCAGCAGGAACCCGGACGCGCCGTTGCGCAGCGCCGTGTGGACGTACTCGTCGAGGTCGAACGTCGTGACGACGACCACCTTCAGCGGGTCGGTCACGTCGGGCCCGGCCAGCTGCCGGGTGACCTCCAGGCCGTCCAGGCCGGGCATGCGGATGTCGAGCAGGCAGACGTCGGGGCGCAGCTCACGGGCCTTCGAGACCGCCGAGACGCCGTCCGCGACGTCGGCGACGACCTCGATGTCGTCCTGGGCGTCCAGGATCATGCGGAAGCCCATCCGCACCATCTCCTGGTCGTCGGCGATCAGTACCCGGATCACTCGTCCCCTTCCGTGTCTTCTCCGGCCGCCAGCGGCAGCCAAGCTTCGACGCGCCAGCCGCCGTCCGGGCCCCGCCCGGCCGACAACCGGCCCTTGAGCAGCGCGACGCGTTCCCGCATGCCGACCAGACCGTAGCCGCCCGACCCACCGGCCGGCCGGTGGGTCGTCTCGCGCCCGTTGTCCGTCACCCGCAGGTGCAGCTCGGAGCCCTGCACTTCGGCGACGACGAACGCCTCGGTCGCGCCCGAGGCGTGCTTGCCGACGTTGGTCAGCGACTCCTGCACCAGCCGCAGCGCCGAGCGGCCGACCTCGTGCGGCAGGTCCGGCGGCAGGTCCAGGTGCATCGACGTCGGCACGCCGTGGTTCGCGGTTTCGACCAGTTTCCGCAGGTCGGCGCCGAGGTCGGTGGTGGCCTGCTCGCTGAATTCGCTCATCCCGGCCGGTGCGTCGCCGCGCATCGAGCGGACCAGCCGCCGCATCGCCGCGAGCGCCTCGACGCCGGCGTTCTCGATCCGGGCCATCGCCTCGACCGCGATTTCGGGCTTCTTCTCGGCCATCATCCGCGCGGCCTGGGCCTGCACGACGATGCCGGTGACGTGGTGGGCGACGACGTCGTGGAGCTCGCGGGCCAGCGCCATCCGCTCGGCGGTCTGCGCATCGCTCACCGCCGTCTGCACGGCCTGGGTCCGCTGGGCGTCCCGCGAACGCAGCATCAGGCCGACAGCGATCGAGATGCCGAGCATCATCGCCGCGGCGAACGCCAGGACCGACAGGACCTGGGGGTCGGTCTGCAGGCCTCGTGACCGGTAGGAGTTGAGGATCGCGGCGAGCGCGACGACGGCCGACAGCACGCCGATCCGCGGCCACGACCGGCTCAGCCCGCGGGCGCGGGTCAGGTTCACCACCACGCCCATGCCGGCGATGACCTGCACCACCGGCACCCCGCCCGTCATCTCGTACTCGCCGGAGCGCAGGTTCAGGAACGGGGTGACGACCGCGGACACCAGCATGATCCCGGCGATGCCGAGCAGTGCGTCCGCGGGCCGTCGCGGCGACAGCACCGCGATGACGGCCGCGACGATCGAGCAGAACAGGATCGGGAACCCGCGGGCGTTGCTCGAGTACGTGAAACCGAACTCGAACAGCAGCGCGAAGCCGAGCAGCCCCATCAGCGGCCACTGGCCCATCGCCAGCTCGTTCACCCGGTTCAGCCGGCGCGCCCGCGGATCGGCGTGCGGCCTGCGATCCCGCGCGGCGATGGCCGGCACCAGCGCCCCGACGAGCAGCAGCAGGCCGAACAGCAGCGCCTGCGAGCCCGTGCCGCTGTCGATGTCACCGACCCCGGCGTACCGGCCGAAGACGGCGACGAGACCCGCGACGACCAGGAAGCCGACCACGCAGAACGCCACGCCCGCCCGCGCCCGGCGGGTCACGTAGTAGACCATCAGCACCCCGGCCACGACCTCGGTGATCGTCACCTTCGGCAGCACGCTGGAGTACGGCGGGATGTGGAACGCGTGGATGAAGAGGGTGGAGAAGATCAGCACCCCGCCGCCGGCCACCCCGGCGACGGCGGCCCGCTTCTGGGCCCAGAGCCCGCACGCCACCATCGCGAAAATGCCCGGCAGCAGGCCGAAGTCGACGAGGCGCGGGCCGTGCTCGTCGAGCGCCGCCTGCGACGTGTAGACGATGTCGAACAGCAGTGCTGCGAACAGGACGGCGGAGGGCACGCCGATGCGCCGCACCAGGGCGGCGGCGCGGGTGTAGAGCGTTTTCGGCAGAGGCGCGGCGGGCACAACGTGACGTTACGTGATTCCCCGGCACCCGCACCTTGGCCGAGTGGCCCGCGCTCCCTCGGCCGATCGGCCGAGGGAGGCCGGGGCGTCACTGGCCGTCTGCCCGAAGTGGACACCCCGTGGTTTCGGCGAGGCTCGTCGGCATCAAGATCCGAACCGAGAGGGAGAACCTCGTGGACCCGAACACGCCCCACGCGACGAACGGCCCGGTGCTCTCCGGCCGCGGGCTGGTGAAGCGCTACGGCACCCAGTACGCCCTGGCCGGGATCGACATCGACATCCAGCCGCGGGACGCCGTCGCCATCGTCGGGCCGTCCGGCTCGGGCAAGACGTCGCTGCTGCACGTCCTGGCCGGCATCCTCCGGGCCGACGACGGGCAGATCTTCCTGGCCGGGCAGCGGGTCGACCACCTCGGCGAGAAGAAGCGCAGCGAGCTGCGCCGCACCGAGTTCGGGTTCGTGTTCCAGTCGGGGATGCTGGTGGCCGAGCTGTCGGCCGAAGAAAACGTGGCTCTGCCGTCGCTGCTGGCCGGGCTCGGGCGCAAGGAGGCCATCGACGCCGGCCGCGTCTGGCTGTCCCGCCTCGGGCTGGCCGGCAAGGAGCGCCGCCGTCCCGGCGAGCTGTCCGGCGGCGAGGCCCAGCGCGTCGCGATCGCGCGGGCGCTGACCCACCGGCCGAAGGTCATCTTCGCCGACGAGCCGACCGGCGCGCTCGACACGCGCACCGGCCGCGACACGATGGACGCCCTGCTCGGTGCCGCCCACGAGACCGGCGCGGCGGTGATCGTCGTGACCCACGACCGCGAGCTGGCCGAGTCGATGCCCAAGACCGTCTCCATCCGGGACGGCCTGATCGCGACGAGGCTGGCGGCGTGAACTCCCTTCAGATCGCCCTGCGGGTGCTGCGGGTCGACCGGCGGACCCGGACGTCGGCGATCCTCACCGCGATCGGGGTGGCCGTCGCGACCGGGCTGGTGCTGCTGCTGGCGACCCTGCCGTTCGCCACGCAGAACCGGGAACAGCGGGCCCTCTGGCAGGGCGACAACTTCCACAGCCGCAACTCCGACGGCCCGGTCAAGCTGCTCTACGCCGCCTCGATGGACTACTTCGGCGGGCAGCAGATCGCTCGGATCGACGTGGCACTGGCGCCGGGCGCGACCGCGGCGGGCGTCGAACTCCCGCCGGGGGTGCCGCAGCTGCCGGGGCCGGGCGAGACCGTCGTGTCCCCCGCGCTCGGCCGGCTCCTGCAGGCCCACCCGGCCGACCAGCTCGGTGACCGGTTCGGCAAGCCCGTCGGCGCCTTCGGGGAATCCGCCCTCCGCTTCCCGGAGCAGCTCGTCGCACTGACCGGGCGCGCGCCGGACGCGATGCCGGAGAACGTCTCGCAGGTGGCGGGCTTCCCGAGCGGGAAGGCGAGCCCGGACCCGCTGCTCATGCTCCTGTCCTGGGTCGGGATCATCGTGCTGCTGGTGCCGAGCCTGGTGCTGGTCGCGTCGTCGGCGCGGCTGACCGCGGCCCGGCGGGAACGGCGGCTCGCCGCGATCCGGCTGGCCGGGGCGACGCCGGGGCAGGTCACGAACATGGTGGCCGCCGAGACGACGTTGTCCGCGGGCATCGGCGCGGTGCTCGGCCTGCTGATCAGCCCGGCGCTGCACGGCCTCGCGTCGTTCGTGCCGTGGGCCGGCGGTACCTGGCTGGCGTCCGACTTCGCGCTGCCGGTGGGCCTGACGGTGTTCATCGTCCTGGCCATCCCCGTGCTCGTGGTGCTGGCCGGCATTCTCGGCCTGCGCCGCGTCCTCAAGAACCCGCTGTTCGCCACCGGCGGGCACACGAAGAAACCGCTGCACTGGTGGCGGCTGCTGGCGCTGCCCGCGGCCGGGGCGTTCTTCCTCATCGCCGTCATGACGGTCAGGGAGACCGGCGGCATCGGGCTGGTCATGGCGGGCCTGTTCTTCCTGGTCGGCTCGGCCGCGATCGTCGGGCCGTGGGTGACGTCGGCGGTCGGCGGCACGTTCGTCCGGATCTGGCGGCGCCCGTCCGCGCTGCTCGCCGGCCGCCGCCTGCGTGACGACCCGAAGGGTGCCTACCGGGCCTCCGCCGGGATCGTGCTGGCGGTGTTCGCCGGGTCGATGGCGCTGACGCTGCTGCCGACGTTCGAATCGATGGCCGGCGGCGGCCGGTCCTACGTCGACTCCGTGCTCTACGTCGACACCGACGCCCGGCACGCGGGCACGATCGTCGACCAGGCCAACAGCTCCCTGCAGAAGTATGGCCAGACCGAGAAGGCGGTCGCGGTCGGCGAGGTCTACCTGGTCAAGGGCCAGGAGCCCAACCGGTACGGCCACCGGGCGCTGGTGATGACCTGTGCCGACGCGGTCAAGCTGACCCGCTACGGGCTCACGCCGGAGAACTGCACGGGCGGTCCGGCCATCTTCGGCGACTCGGCGATCGACCTGGCCGAGTACAAGTTCGCTACCGCGTGGGACGGGCCGGCGGTGGCCGCGAAGTCCGGGACGCGGGTGGAAGCCGTGCACCCCCGTGACGCGGACCTGTCGAGCACGCTGATCGTCGACCCGGCCGCGCTGCCGGCCGCGGTCGAGCCGACGGACTACACCGTCGTCGCGCCGACCACCGACGCGAACCGCGAGACCGTCCGGACGGCGCTGGCGGGCCCGGCGGCGGGCGCCGAGATCGGCAGCCGCGACCAGTACCTGTACAACCAGCAGACCGAGCTCGGCGACCTGCGCCGGGTCACGGTCATCGGGCTGATCGCGGCGGGGATCCTGGCCGGCTGCAGCGCCGCGGTCGCGACCGCGGGCTCGGTGATGGACCGCCGTCGGACGTTCGGCGCGCTGATGGCCGCGGGCACCCCGGTGCGGGTGCTGGCCAGGGCGCTGCGGATGGAGGCCGCGCTGCCGGCGCTGGTCGCCACGATCGGCGCGGGAATCGTCGGGGTACTGGTCGGCGTTGGGCTCTACAGCATGGTCGACGAGCGAGGCATCGTGCTGAGCCCGTGGCTGCTGGCGCCGGTCGTGCTCGGGGTCGGGGTGGCCCTGCTCGGCGCGTCGGTCTGCACGCCCGCGCTGAAGCGGGTCCAGGCCGAGCCGCTGGCCGACGAATAAGGCGTTCGCCCCTCTGTCGGGGGAGGGGCGGATACCGGGGGTAGTGAGCTGAAGGGGACTTTCTCCGCAGGGATCCGGAGAGAGTCCCCTTCAGCGATTCTCAGCGCTTTTCGAAGATCAGGTCGTGCGAGACGCGGCCCTCGACGTCCGCGCGCTGCTCGAACTTCGTCACCGGCCGCCACTCGGGCCGCGGGGCCCAGCCGCCGGGCTCGTCCGCGTACCGGTTGCGCAGCGCGGGTTCGCCGGAGCAGACCTCGAGCATCTGCTCGGCGTAGTTCTCCCAGTCGGTCGCCATGTGGAAGGTGCCGCCCGGCGCGAGCCGCGACGCCACGAGCGCGGCGAACGACGGCTGCACGATCCGCCGCTTGTGGTGCTTCTTCTTCGGCCACGGGTCGGGGAAGAACAGCCGCACGCCGTGCAGCGTGCCCGGCTCGACGTGCTCGGTCAGCAGCACCACGGCGTCGCCGTGCAGCAGCCGCAGGTTTTCGACGCCGAGCTTTTCGGCGCGCAGCATCAGCTGGCCGAGGCCCGGGTCGTAGACCTCGGCCGCAACGTAGTTCAGCTCCGGTGCCGCGGCAGCCAGCTGCGACGTCGTTTCGCCCATGCCGGAACCGATCTCCAGCATCACCGGCGCCTCGCGGCCGAACCACGCGGTGAAGTCCAGCGGCCCCGGGGGCAGCTCGCTCACCGTGCGGCCCAGCCGCGGCCAGTGGTCTTCCCACGCCCGCTGCTGCCCGACGGTCATCCGGCCACCGCGCTTGACGAAGCTGACCACGCTGCGCAGCCGGGGTGCGCCTTCGTTTTCCACCCGCCGAGGTTAACGAACGGCTTCGAACACCCCGAGACGAGATCGCAGCCCGGCCAGCCCGGCCACCGGGATCGGGTCCGGGGTCCGCCCGGTGTGCGCCGGCAGGACGTCGATCCAGCCCGCGTGCCGGTCGGTGTTCATCACCGTCGTGGGAATCGCGTGCCCCGATTTGCCGCGTTCGGACGGCATGAACTCCCAGTAACCGGATTCACCGTCCGCGGCCCACGGGACGAATTCCCACCCGGGGCGCCTGCCGAGCAGTTGCGCGATCCGGTCCTCGACGCGGAAACCCTGTTCCCGCGAATCGAGCTTGCCGTCCGCGACCGCGCGCAGCCACCACGGCGCGGGGATTTGGCCCGCCATCCCGGCCGAGGCGCGGAACAGGGCCAGGACGCTGTCTTCGGGCGCGCGGTGCACCCACGCCCGGCGGAGTTCCGCGGGCGTCGCCGCCGCCATGGCGGCCTGCGGGAGTTCGATCGCCCGCGACCATTCGAGGTCCAGCATGGGTTCGAGCCGGGGAGCGTCGTCTTCGACGCGGGCTCGGGGAATCGTGCCGCCCAATTCTTGCCCGGTGTCCACCGTCAAGATTCACCTCCAGGGGGAGTTCAGACGGGTCCGGTGCTCTCACTTATGAATCTTGCCTGGTCGTAGCAGTATGTCCGGTGCCTGTGATCGAAGCCACAGCTGTTTCACCTTTTGTTAACAAGGTTTTGTGCGGTATGAGACCGCGGTCACGCTCAGGCGTCGCGTCGTGCCGTGACGAGTACACCGGCCACGAACAGGGCAACGGTGATCGCCACGAAGTAACCGAGGTAACCCCACGGGCCGAGAGGTGCGGGCGCGAGTCCCAGCGGTCCCGCGGCGAACCCGCCCGCCCCGACGAACTCGTCGGCGGCGTGGAACGGCATCCACTGGTAGATGTGCTTGCCGAAGCCCGGGATGAAGACGAGGACGCCCTCCAGCACCTGGGTCCACACGAGGACCACCGTCAGCGCGAAGGCGACGCTGCGCAGCAGGAGCGCAACGCCGACCCCGGCCACCGCGGTGAACAGGAAGACCAGGCTCTGGCCGAGGACCGAGCGCCACGCGGCGGCCGAATGCAGCGCGAGGTCGGCGTCCGGCTGCACCAGCGACGCCAGCCCCCAGGAACCGAAGCCGACGACCAGCCCGAGCACCGCGCCGACCGCGCCGACGATCGCGACCTTGGCCAGCAGCGCGGGCATCCGGCTCGGCACCGCCTGGAACGTCAGCCGCATGGTGCCCCAGTTGAACTCCGACGCGGTCGCGAGCACGGCGAGGACGAGCAGCACGGTCCGGCCGTTGCCGCTCGCGAGCTGGGTGTTGCCGACGGTCGGCGGGATCTCGGGCCCGGCCAGCGCGAAGAACAGCGCGGTGAAGCCGAGCGGCGCGACGAGCGCGATGGCCAGGCACCACCAGGGCGCCCGGGTGCTGAAGAGCTTGATCCGCTCGGCGCGGAGGAGGTGGGCGATCATCGGGAGGCCTCCGGGGACGGCACCGCGAACTCGACGGCGTCGCGGGTCAGGTCGAGATAGGCCTGCTCGAGCGAGCCGGTGATCGGGCTCAGCTCGTGCAGCGTCGCGCCGGCGTCGAAGGCGAGCTGCCCGATCCGGTCACTGTCCAATCCGGACACCACGAACGCGCCGCCGGCTTCGGTGAACTCGGCCTGCCCGCTCAGCGCCGCGCGCAGCCGGTCCGCGTGCGGGGTGCGCACGCGCACGCCGTGTTCGCTCGTCTGCGCGACGAAGTCCTCCATGGTGCCCTGGTAGATCAGCCGGCCGCGGCCGATCACGACGAGGTCCTGCGCCGTCTGCGCCATCTCGGGCAGCAGGTGGCTGGACACGAACACGGTCCGGCCCTCGGCGGCCAGTGCGTGCAGCAGCTGCCGGATCCAGGCCATGCCCTCGGGGTCGAGCCCGTTCACCGGCTCGTCGAACAGCAGCACGCGCGGGTCGCCGAGCATGGCGGCGGCGATCCCGAGCCGCTGCTGCATGCCGAGCGAGTACTGCAGGACGCGCGTCTTGCCGACGCTCGTCAGCCCGACCAGCGCGAGTACCTCCTCGACGCGCTTGTCCGGGATGCCGTTGGTCGCGGCCAGCCAGCGCAGGTGGTCGCGCCCGCTGCGGCCGGGGTGGCGCCAGGTGGCGTCCAGCATCGCGCCGACCGTCCTCAGTGGATCTTTCAGCTGCCGGTACGGGACGCCGTCGACGAGCACCCGGCCCGCGTCCGGGCTGTCGAGGCCGAGGATCAGCCGCATCGTGGTGGACTTGCCGGCGCCGTTCGGGCCGAGGAACCCGGTGACGCGCCCCGACTGCGCGGTGAAGGTCAGTTCGTTGACCGCGGTGGTGGCGCCGTACCGCTTGGTCAGTGCCGTTGCTTCGATCATGGGCTCCCCCGTCCGTCGAGGTGAGCCTACTGCGAAACACCGGATCCGGGTCGCCCCCCGACAGCGCGACCCGGATCCGGTGTTTCCCCTTTTTATCCCCTCAGGCGTCCCGCTTCTTCGCGACCCCGAGCGCGACGAGCAGGAACACGATCGCGATGCCGGCGAAGTACGCCAGCGCCCAGCCGGGGCTCAACGGCGAGTCCGACGGCGCCGGGCCGCCGCCGTCGCCGTCGATGACCGCCGAGCCGCGCAGGAACTTGTTCGCCACGTTGAACGGCATCCACTCGTGGATGGTGTGCCCGATCTTCGGGATCAGCTGCACCAGTTCCTCGACGGCCAAGTAGTAGATGAGCAGCAGGGCGATCGCCCCGGCGCTGTGCCGGATGAGGACGCCGAGCGCCACCGCGAGCACGGCGCTGATCGCGAACACCGGCCCGAGCCCGGCCACGTTCATCCAGTCCTGCGAAGAGTGCAGGCCGAGTCCGTCGTTCGGCCGCATCAGCATGCCGAGGCCGAGGGCGCCGAACGCGGCGAGCTCGCCGAGGACCAGCGCGACCACCGCGAGGACGATCGCCTTGGCGACCAGCGCCGGCGAGCGGTGCGGCACGGCCTGGAAGGTCGTCCGGATGGTGTTGAAGCGGTATTCGGTGGTCACCGCGAGCGCGGCGAGCACCATGACGACGGCGATGCCGAACTGGGTGCCGCCGAACAGCGTGGCGGACAACGTGACCGGCGTGTCGGCCGACTGCGCGCTGGCGAAGATGGCGGCGAAGCCGAGGGCCAGTGCCAGGGTGATGAGCGCGCACCACCACGGCGAGCGGGTCGAGAACAGCTTGATGCGTTCTACGGCGAGCAGATTCATGATCTTGGTTTCCCCGGTTACTTGGCGGACTCGAGCACGTGCTGCGCCTCGGCGTCGAGGCCGGTGTGGTACTCGACGGAGTCGCCCGTGATCTGCATGAAGGCCTGCTCGAGCGAGCCGGTCTGCGGGCTCAGCTCGTGCAGCACGATGCGGTTGGCGGCGGCGATCTCGCCGATCTTGTCGCTGTCCATCCCGGACACCACGAGCGCGTTCGCCTCGGCGACGACCCCGGCGCTCGCGCGCTGCAGGGCGTCCCGGAGCTCGGCCAGCTGCGGAGAACGCACCTTGACCGTGTTTTCGGCGGCGCGGGAGACGAAGTCTTCGGTGGACGACTGCGAAATCAGCTGTCCCCGGCCGATCACCACGAGGTTGCTCGCGGTCAGCGCCATCTCCGAAAGCAGGTGGCTGGAGACGAAAACCGTGCGGCCTTCCTCGGCCAGCCGGTGCATGAACTTCCGGATCCAGAGGATGCCCTCGGGGTCGAGGCCGTTCACCGGCTCGTCGAACAGCAGCACCTCGGGGTCGCCGAGCAGGGCGGCCGCGATGCCGAGCCGCTGGGACATGCCGAGCGAGAACCCGCCGGCGCGCTTGCCCGCGACGCTCGTCAGGCCGACCGTCTCGAGGACTTCGTCGACGCGGCTCGCCGGGATGCGGTTGGACTTCGCCATCCACAGCAGGTGGGCGCGCGCCGAGCGGTTCGGGTGCACCCACTTCGCGTCGAGCAGCGCGCCGACGGTGCGCAGCGGCTCCTTGAGGTCGTGGTACTTCTTCCCCCCGATGGTGACCTGGCCGCCCGTCGGGTTGTCCAGCCCCAGGATCATCCGCATGGTGGTGGACTTGCCCGCCCCGTTCGGACCGAGGAAGCCGGTGACCTGACCCGCGGCCACGGAGAACGACAGGTTGTTCACCGCCAGAGTCTTTCCGTACCGTTTGGTGAGGCCCGTTGCCTCGATCATGACTGCTCCTCTTCCGCCCCTCGCTTACGACGCGTTCATCGTCGCGGGTCGGGGATGGTCTGCGCGTCACCCTGGAGGCCGAACCGGTCCCCCTACCTGAGTAGTACCTTGCTGGCTCTTCGGCCGATGCGCGATCCGTGATGACCCTGAGTCGACCCTGAGAACCTTGTTCAGCCGTCGGCCGGCGCGACGGTCGCCGCAGGTGGGCGAGCTGCGGTCCGTGGCGCCGTCCTAACCAGAACAAGGTTCTGATTCGCGGTAGTTAATGAACTATGGTTCAATAATGACGTGGCCCGGCCGAGGAGCATCACCGACGAGCGGCTGCTGGGTGCGGCGGAGACCGTGATCGGCCGCTGTGGCCCGGGTTTCACGCTGGCGCAGGTGGCGGCGGAGGCCGGGGTTTCGGTCGGCACGGTCGCGCAGCGGTTCGGCTCGAAGAGCGGCCTGCTGCAGGCGATGAGCCGGCGGGCCACGCGGCGGGCGGTCGAGCTGATGCGGGAGTGCGCCGGACGGGTGGACGACCCGGTCGACGGCCTGCGCGCGGCCGCGGTGTCGGTCTACGCGGTGCTCGGGGACGCCGAAGAGGCGGCGAACCACCTGGGCCAGCTCGGCGTGGACATCGGCGACCCGGTGCTGCGGTCGCTGCTGGGCGAGCACTTCACGGCGGTCGAGGAAGAACTGCGGCGGCTCGTGCGGGCGGCGGCTCCTTCGCTGCCGCACGCGCCGAGCGTGCCGCGGGCCGCGCGGGTGGTGCTCGACGTGATCAACGGGGTGTCGATCGACTGGTCGATCCGGCCGCACGGGCGGCTGGCCGACCGGCTGGCGGACGACGTCGACGCGGTGCTGACCGCGTGGCGGGGACGGGAGGATTCATGAGCTTGCAGGGCAAGGTCGCGGTGGTCACCGGCGCAACGCGGGGCTGCGGGCGGGCGATCGCGGTGGAGCTGGGCCGCGCGGGCGCGACGGTGTACGTCACCGGCCGCACGACGCGCGAAACGACGTCACCGATGAAGCGCCCGGAGACGATCGAAGAGACGGGCGAACTGGTCGAGGCGGCGGGCGGCCGCGCGGTCGTCGTCCGCTGCGACTTCACCTCGCAGTCCGATGTGGACGCGTTGAAAGCACGCATCGAGTCCGAAGTGGACGGAATCGACATCCTGGTCGACGACGTCTGGGGCGGCGACATGTACGCCCAGTTCGACGCGCCGTTCTGGGAGACGCCGCTGGAAGACGCGCTGAACCTGACGCACAACGCGCTCGACACGCACCTCATCGCGCTGCACAAGCTCCTGCCGCTGGTGGTCGCCCGCCGCGGGCTCGTGCTCGAGGTGACCGACGGCGACAACGACGACTACGTCGGCGCCGGCCTCCCCTACTACCTGGCCAAGTGCGGCGTCCGCGCGCTCGGCCGGGCCCTGGGCGCGGAGCTGAAGAAGAACGACTGCGTCGGCCTCGCCGTCACACCGGGGTTCCTGCGCTCGGAGTCGATGCTCGACCACTTCGAGGTCACCGAGGACAACTGGCGCGACGCGGTCGGCAAGCTCGCGCCGGTCGACTTCAAGATCTCCGAGACGCCGTACCTGCTGGCCCGCGGCGTCGCGGCCCTGGCGCAGGATCCGGACGTCGCCCGCTTCGCCGGCCAGACGCTGGCGTCCTGGACGCTGATGAAGGAGTACGGCTACACCGACGTCGACGGCGACCGCCCGGACTTCGGCCGCTGGCTCACCGAGGTCCGCTACGCGGGCAAGGACCCGGCGACCACCCCGCCGGACGCCTTCCGCTGAGTTCAGGAAATGCCGGGGCGGGCGAGACCGGTTTCGTAGGCCAGCACCACGGCCTGCACCCGGTCCCGCAGCTCCAGCTTCGCCAGGATCCGCCCGACGTGCGTCTTCACCGTCGCCTCGGACAGGAACAGCGCTTCGGCGATCTCCAGGTTCGACATGCCCTTGGCGATCAGCACGAGCACTTCGCGCTCGCGGTCGGTGAGCACGTCCAGCTCGGCGGTGTCCCGCATCGGCGAACCGCCGGTGCCGACGAAGCGGTCCAGGAGCCGGCGGGTCACCGACGGCGACACGACCGCGTCGCCCGAAGCGACCGCCCGCAGCGCCGACACCAGGTGGTCGGGCTGGGTGTCCTTGAGCAGGAACCCGCTCGCCCCGCCCTGCAGCGCCGCGTAGACGTACTCGTCGAGGTCGAACGTCGTCATCACGAGCACGCGCGCGGTGCCGGCGGCGACGATCCGCTTGGTCGCCTCGACGCCGTCGAGCACCGGCATCCGGACGTCCATCAGCACGACGTCGGGGCGCAGCTTTTCGGCGAGCTCGATCGCCTGCGCACCGTCACCGGCCTCGCCGACGACGTCGATGTCGGCCTGGGCGCCGAGCACCATCCGGAACCCGACGCGCATCAGCTCCTGGTCGTCGACGACCACCACCTTGATCACTTGTCCAACCTAACCGGCAGGGCCGCTCGGACCTGCCACCCTCCGCCCGGGACCGGGCCCACGTCCAATGTGCCGCCGTACACGTGCGCGCGTTCGCGCATGCCGATCAGGCCGTTGCCGCCCGGCAGCCGGGGGTCGCGCCGCCCGGCCGGGACCAGCTGGGGGACGCGGCCGGCGCCGTCGTCGGACACCAGCACCTCCACCAGGTCACCGGTGCGGTGCACCCGCACCGAAGCGGTCGCGCCGCGGCCGGCGTGCTTGAGCGTGTTGGTCAGCGACTCCTGCACGATCCGGTAGATGCCCAGCGAGACGCCGGCCGGCAGGTCGCCGAGCTGGCCGAGCTCCAGCTCCACCGGCACCCCGGCGGTGCGCATCCGGTCGGCCAGCTCGGCGAGCGCGTGCGCGTCCGGCTGCGGCACGCGCGGTTCGCCGTCGGCGTCGTCGCTGCGGAGCACGTCGAGCAGGCGCCGCAGCTCGCCGAGGGCGCCGCGGCCGGTCTCGGAAATCGTTTGCAGAGCCCGCTGAGCGAGTTCGGGGTTGCTCTGGATCGCGTACGAAGCGCCGTCGGCCTGCACGACCATGACGCTCACCGCGTGCGCGACGACGTCGTGCAGTTCGCGGGCGATCCGCCCGCGCTCTTCGGCCACCGCGATCCGGGTGGCCTGGTCCCGTTCGGTCTCGAGCAGGTGCAACCTGGCCTCCACTTCCACGTCGTAGGCGCGCCGGGCCCCGACGAACTCGCCGAGGGTCCAGCACAGGGCGATCCCGAACGCCAGGAACAACGCCGAGATGACGAGCTCGTCCTCCGGGCCCAGCGCCAGCTGCAGGGCCGACCCGGCGACGACGGCACCGACGTACCCCAGCCCCTGCCGCCGCCCCACGTAGACGACGACCGAGTAGATGCTCATCGCCAGGGCCGCGACGCTGGAGATGCCGAGCTGGAGCGTCCCGTGCACGACGCCGATCACCAGCACGGCGTACGCCGACCACAGCGGCGACTTCCGCCGGAACACCAGCGGCGCCACCATGGCGACGTTCAGCGGCACGGTGATGTACCAGGGCGGCATTTCGGCGAACTCGTCGAAGCCGTCGGCGGCGAACAGCATCAGGTCGAACAGGCCGAGCAGGACAGCGAGCACCGTGTCACCCGCCATGGGGTGGGCACGCATCCAGAGGCTCAACCGTCGCACAGGACAACCCTAGGTCGCGCGGCGGAGATCGCGCGTCGGTCGCCGGTAGCACCTTCGGTGCGACCTGCGGATGACGAGCATGGCACGATTCACGGGGTTGTCGTCTACGACGGGGAGGGACCGGGGGCCGTGACGTCACCGGAGCAGGGCCGGCTCGCGGGCCCGCTGTCGATGTCGGTGGCCAACCTGTGCCACCGCCTGCAGCCCCAGGTCTCCGCGCGCACCGCCGCCGGGTTCGCCGAGGTGCTGCGCCGGCTCGGGGCGCCGCTGCAGGTGGCCGTCGCCGGCCGGATCAAGTCGGGCAAGTCCACGCTGGTCAACGCGCTGATCGGGCGCCGGGTCGCGCCGACGGACATCGGCGAGTGCACCCGGCTGGTGACCCGGTTCCAGTACGGCACGGTCGACCGCGTCGAAATCGTCTTCACCGACGGCCGCAAGCAGGTGCTCCCGTTCGCCTCCGACGGCATGATCCCCGCCGAGCTGGGCGTCGACATCGAGCAGGTGTCGCACATCGAGGCGTACCTGACCAACGCCGTCCTCCAGGGCATGACGGTGATCGACACCCCGGGCCTCGGTTCGCTGGACGCCGCTTCGGTGTCCCGCACCGAGCAGCTCCTGGGTGCGGCGAAGCACCGTAAGGAAGAGGACGACGACGAGGGTTCGGACGAGCTCGACGACACCTCGCGCAACGCCGTCGCGGGTGCGGAAGCCGTGCTCTACGTCGTCACGCAGGGCGTCCGCGCCGACGACCAGCAGGCCCTCGCCGCCTTCACCGCGGCCACGGCGAGCCGCGAGGCGGGGCCGGTCAACGCGATCGCCGTCCTCAACAAGGCCGACACCATCGCGCCCGAGTCGGTCGAAGGGGCGGACGGCGACGTCTGGAAGGCCGCGACGCTGCTCGCCGAGAAGCAGGCGTCGACGTTGAAGCCGCGCGTCGCCGACGTGCTGCCGGTGATCGGCCTGATCGCCGAGTCCGCCGAGTCCGGCGGGTTCACCTCCGCCGACGCCGAGGCCCTGCGGCAGCTCGCCGAGCTCGACGACGACATCCTGCAGACCATGCTGATCTCGGCCGACATCTTCACCAGCTGGGAGTGCGACGTCCCGGCGGGCACCCGGCTGCGGCTGCTGGAGAAGCTCGACCTGTTCGGCATTTCGCACGCCGTCGAGGCCGTCCGCAAGGAACCGGAGATCACGGCGGGTGCGTTGCGGCGGGCGCTGCTCGACGCGTCCGGGCTGGAAGCGGTCCGGCAGCGGCTGTCGATCGTGTTCGCGGCCCGCGCCGACGGCATCAAGGCGGCCGCGGCGCTGGCCTCGGTCACCGCGCTCGCGCACGCGTCGGCCGATCCGGCCGAGCGCCAGCGCGTCCACGACGCCATCGAGGTGCTGCTCGCCAAGCCCGAGGCCCACCAGCTTCGGCTGCTCGAAGCGTTGACGCTGGTCGCCTCCGGCGCGGTCGACATGCCGGAGGACCTCTCGGAAGAGGTGCTGCGGGTCGGCAGCAACGCCGACATCGGCGCCCAGCTCGGCAAGCCCGGCGCCCCGCGACCGGAGCTGGCCGCGCACGCGCTCGAGCGCGCGGGCTGGTGGCGCTCCTTCGCGTCCTTCGGGGCCACGCCGGCGCAGAGCCGCGTCGCGCACGTCGTCCACCGGGCGTACTTCTTGATCTGGCAACAGGTCCGGGAAGGATGAGTTTGTTTCTGCTTGCCGACTTTCGCTGGTAGGCCCGGCTTTCCGCGTACTGTTGAGGCGTGCGCCTAGAAAACACGACATCCTGGCGAGCCGGCTGGAGCAGCGAGACCGAGGTCGACGTCGCGCTGTACATCCGTGACGCCCTGGCACTGTCCGTTTCCGAAGGACAGGTGCTGCCGCCGGTGGAGCCGCAGGTTCCGGTGCACGTCCCGCCCGGGGTCGACCGGGCGGCCGTCCAGGCGCAGTGGGCCGACTGGTGGGTCGACCTGCTGGCCTTCCTCCGCAACCGCGAGGACCCCGACCCGCGCAGCACCCGCACCCGGTACGGCCGGACCGCCCTCGCCCCGGGCTCGGCGATGCGCCAGGCGGTCGACTTCTTCGCCCCGGCCGCGGCCCGCCACTTCGCCAACGCCCGCGGCCCCGCCCTGCGCGGGGCGAACGAGCCGTCCGGCGGCACCCCGTGGGCGCCCGGCTTCTACCGCCGCCAGATCGTCGCCGGCGAGCGGCTCGGCCAGCTGGTCCGCGAGGCCGAAGTGAAGCAGGGCCGCCGCGCGTACCCCTTCCGCCTGAACGTCATCGAGATCTCGGTCGCCGGCTCGATCTGGCTCCGCACCGCCGAGGACCAGCTGCTCGTTTCCTCCCGCCTCGCCGAGGACGGCCCGGGCCTGGAAGCGGTCCTCCGCGAGGTGATCAACGAGCTGGTCTGAGCCCCGGCTTTCATAAACCGAGCACCCGATCTAATAATAGACGGCATGGAGACGACCGTCGACGAGCCGTCGTGGCTGCGCACCGGGTCCTGGGTCGGCTGTCCCCTCGCCGGGGGCGCGCTCGGCGTGGGCGTGTGGGCCATCGCCACCTGGGTCAGCGGCCTGCCCGCGTTCCCGTTCCAGGGCGTGTTCAAGGTGCTCACGAAGCTGCCCCAGCCGTGGGCGACGCTGGCCGCGGTCGGCGGCGGGCTGGTGCTCGGCCTGGTGTTCGCCGCGATCTGGGCCCACGAACGCCTGGTCGTCACGGTCTCGCCGACCCGGGTCACGCTGGTCCGCGGCGACCGGACCCGGCGCATCGAGGCCGACCTCGAAGCCGTCTACCTCGACGGCAAGGAACTGGTCCTGCGCACCACCGACGGCCGGGAGATCGCCCGCGAGAAGACCGACCTTTCGGGTCGCGAGCTGGCGCCCGCCTTCGCCGAACACGGCTACCCCTGGCAGGACGAACCACCGGTCGAGCGATGAGGACGGTCGACCCGGCCAAGCACGCGGCCAAGCGCCGCGCGATCGTCGACGCCGCAGCCGGGTGCTTCGCCGAGAAGGGCTTCGAGCGGACGACGACCGCGGAGATCTGCCGCGCCGCCGGCGTCAGCTCCGGCAGCCTCTTCCACTACTTCCCCAGCAAACGCGCGATCTTCACGGCGATCTTCACCGACGACGCCGCCGAGACGGCCGCCCGCCTCGAAGCCGCGGCGAAGACGGACGACCCGCTGGCGGCGCTGCTCGACGTCGTCACCGAGCTGGCCGGCCAGGTCGCGCACCCCGCGGTCGTCCGGCTCGTGCTGGAAGCCGCCGCCCAGGCCGCGCGCGACGACGAGTTCGCCGAGCTGATCCAGCGCAACGACCGGGCGACGCGGGACGGCCTGGCCGTCCTGGTCGCCCGCGCCGGCGCGGCCGGGCAGATCGACCCCGGCATCGCCCCGCGCGCGGTCGCCGGCTGGCTCGTCGGCCTGATCGACGCGATGATCTCGCGGGCCAGCATCGACCCGGCCCTCGATCTGGCCGCCGAACAGGCGATCCTCCGGACGATCCTGATCAGGTTCCTTCGCCCGGTTTCGCCACCGGACGGCGGCTGAGTCGGCCAGACTGTGGTCATGGCGTGGTTTCGCAAGGACGGAACCGACAGCGGCGCCGCCGCGTCGGACACCGATGTGCACCCCTTGCAGCAGGTGAGTGACCTGGAGCGGGCCCTCGCGGATCGCCAGGCCCTGATCCAGATGTGCCTCTACGCCCTGGACCGCGCCCGCAGCGGCGGCGTCGTCGAGCGCCTCGAGGAAGGGCTCGCCGCGATCGGCGTCCAGGCCCTGCGGCCCGACGGCGAGCGGTTCGACCCGGCCCGCCACGAAGCCGGCGGCGCGGTCCCCACCGAAGACCCGGCGCTCGACGGCATCGTCGCGGAAACCGAGGTCACCGGATTCGCCGACCACGACCGCCTGCTGCGCGCCCCCATCGTCACCGTCTACGCGAAGAAGAACCCGTGAGCGCACCGACCGCGCCGAGCCTGCCCACGCAGGTCGCCGCGACCCGAGACCAGCTGCTGACCGTCGTCCGCGACGCCGATCCGGACGCCGCCAAGTGGGTCGAGGACATCCGGAAGGCCCGGCCGAAGAAGCCCGCCGTCGTGGTCGTCGGCGAGACGAACCGCGGGAAGAGTTCGCTGGTCAACGCGCTGCTCGCGCGGCCGGGCCTGTCCCCGGTGGACGCCGACGTCGCCACCGCGACCTACCTGGTGTTCGACCACGCGGACAGCTGGGGCGCGCACGCCTGCTACCCGGGCCAGCTCGCCCCGGTGCCGATCGACCTCGGCCAGCTGATCAACTGGGTGTCCGCCGCGCACGAGCTGCCGCCGGGTCAGATCCCGCCGCGGTACGTCGAGGTCACCGGGCCGGTCCCGCTGCTGGAACGGCTTTCGCTGGTCGACACGCCGGGCGTCGGCGGGCTCGACTCGATGCACGGCGAGCTCGCCAAGGAAGCCGCCGCCGGTGCCACCGCGCTGCTGTTCGTCGTCGACGCGTCGGCGCCGTTCACCACCACTGAGCTGCAGTTCCTGCGTGACGTCGGCGAGCGCGTCGAGACAGTCGTGTTCGCGCTGACCAAGGTGGACATGTTCCGCGGCTGGCGCGAGATCATGGAGGCCGACAAGCAGCTGCTGCGCGAGCACGCGCCCCGCTTCGCCGACGCGGTGTTCCACCCGGTGTCGGCGCGGATGTTCGAGACCGCGGCGAAGGCGCCCAACGAGCAGATGGCCGCGATGCTGCGGGAGAAGTCCGGGGTCGCGGCGATCCAGACGGCGTTGCAGGAGCTGCTCGTCGGCCGCTCGGCGATGCTCGGCGAGGCGAACACGCTGCGCGCGTTGTCCAGCGCGCTGGGCGAGTTGAAGGCCAAGCTGCAGGCCGAGAGCCGGGCGCTGTCGGCGGGCGAGGCCGAGGCCGAGCAGCTGCGCGAACGCCGTGACCAGCTGCAGGCCGAACGCCGGAGCTCGACCCGCGGCTGGCAGCTGAAGCTGCGCGGCGAGGTGCAGCGCACCCGCGTCGAGGTCGGGCACGAGAGCAGCCGCCAGATGCGGGACGCGCAGACCCACTTCCGCCAGCTGATCGACGCGGCCAAGCGCGACGAGCTGGCCGCGCTGCCCCAGCAGGTCGACATCGCGCTGCAGACGACGTCGCAGCGGATCTCGATGCTGCTCTCGCAGCGGCTGAACCAGGTCACCAACGTCTCGCTGTCGGAGCTGTTCTCGCCCGAAGAGCTCGATGTCATCCGCGCGCAGTTCGCCCGGGCCGGCGGCCCGCCGGTGGTGCTGCGCCCGCCGGACAAGAAGCCGCCGACGGCCGAGGACAAGCTGCTCGTGTTCATGGGCATCTCCGGTGGCGTCGGCGCGGGCAAGGTCGCCGCACTGCCGCTGGCCGGCGTCGCGATCCTCAACCCCGTCGTGCTGCCCGCGACGATCATCATCGGCCTCGGCGCCGGCTGGTGGATGGCCCGCACGCGCAAGCACGCGGCCGACAAGCAGCACATGAAGCAGTGGCTGGTCGAGGCCATCGCGGACGCCCGCTCGACGCTCGACCAGCTCGTCGCCGAGCAGCTCATCGAGGCCGAGCAGCAGCTGTCGATGGCCCTGGACGAGGCGCTGGGCCGGCGCATCGACGCCATCGAGGCGGAGATGAAGGAAGTCGACAAGACGATCAAGATGGGCGCGCAGGAGCGGGCCAAGAAGATCGCGATCGTGTCGAAGCGGCTCAAGGAGGTCAGTGACGGCCGTGAGCGCGCCGAAGCCTTCCTGACGCGGATCCGGGCGCTGCGGGACAAAACGGCCTGATCGCCGGTCCGGTTGTGGAGCGGAACCGAACGGGCCTACGGTGAGTCATACCCTCAGACAGCAGGTCGGAGCGTGTTACCCGGTTCGAAGGGGGAAGTGCCATGTGGGTCGACGAGAGCGGCGGCAGCGACACCGACGCGAGCGGCTCGGACGCGATGACCGTCCACGTCGACGGCCAGGAGTACCAGGCCGAGGTCAACTACGACGTGAACGAAGACGGGGTGAACGACACCGCGATCGTCGAGCACGACGACGGCTCGGCCCAGGCCTTCATCGACTCCAACCACGACGGGCAGGCCGACCACTACGCCGTGCTGGACGAGAACGGGAAGGTCGTCGAGCAGGCGGTCTACGACGAGGCCAGCGGCCAGTGGGTCCACGACGGCTCCGGCGGCGGCCACGACGACTCCGGCACCAGCGGCCGTGACGACAGCGCGGGCGGGCACATCCACGCCGACCTGCCGGACGGCGAGGTCGACGCGGGCGTCGCGACCATCGACACCGACCACGACGGCCACAACGACACCGCCATCGTCGAGACGAAGAGCGGCGGCACCATCGCCTTCACCGACAAGAACGGCGACGGCGAAGCGGACATCGCGGTGCAGACCGAGTCCGACGGCACGACCACGACGTTCGAGCACTCCGGCCCCGGCCAGTGGACCGAAGTCTCCAGTGGACTGATGAACACCGGCACCGACGGCGACCCGGCCGCCGACGCGGCCTGGGGCGAGGCCGGCACGCAGACCCTGGAAGGCGTCGCGCGCATCGACTCCGGCACCGGGCAGTGGATTTCGCCGAACTGAGCAGTGACCCAGGTCATAGTTTGAAAGCCCGAGGCTCCGGCCTCGGGCTTTCTTCATGTCGTTAATGAAAACGACCAGGTCACAGTATCTTGTGGGGTGCGACCCCACACCCGCCCGGGCGCTCCCGCCCCGGACCCCGGGAAGCGGCGAATGTGTCCCCCGCCACCGGAAGATTTTCAACGAATACACCGATCAAGTGACATCTGAATCGATTCCCTTATCGTTCTTGTGAGAGAACCTACACGTCAGCTCTCGGTTACTTGCCGGTCATGCGGCTACTCTCGGGGAATCCCAAAACATCCACACCGGTTCGCCAGCCGGTGTGCGAAGCCATTCGGTCGCCGGCAACGAGGCCCGCGTCGGAACAGAGACGTTCCGAGGCGGGCTCATTTGTCGTCGGAAGTCAGGAGTAGAGATGACCGCAGTCGCCATCCCCGGACTGGACACCGCGCCGACGACGCACAGTGGCGTGCTGTCCTTCGTCCGGGAGGTCGCCGAGCTGACCAACCCGGACCGCGTGGTGTGGGTCGACGGGTCAGCCGAAGAAGCCGCCCGGATCAACCAGGAGCTGGTCGAGGCGGGCACGTTCGTGCAGCTCAAGTCGAAGCCGAACTCCTTCTGGGCCACTTCCGACCCCAACGACGTCGCCCGCGTCGAGGACCGGACCTACATCTGTTCGGAGCGTCCCGAGGACGCCGGTCCGACCAACAACTGGATGGACCCGGCCGAGATGAAGGCCACCATGACCGAGCTGTTCCGCGGCTCGATGCGTGGTCGCACGATGTACGTCATCCCGTTCTGCATGGGCCCGCTCGGCGACGAGAATCCCAAGCTGGGTATCGAAATCACCGATTTCGCCTACGTTGTCGCTTCGATGCGCGTGATGACCCGCGCCGGCAAGGCGGCCCTCGAGAAGTTCGTCGCGCCGGATGGCAGCGAGCGCGAATTCGTGCCCGCGCTGCACTCGGTCGGCAAGCCGCTGGAACCGGGCGAGAAGGACGTTTCCTGGCCCTGCAACGAAACGAAGTACATTTCGCACTTCCCCGAGGAGCGCGCGATCTGGAGCTACGGCTCGGGTTACGGCGGCAACTCCCTGCTGGGCAAGAAGTGCTACTCGCTGCGCATCGCGTCGGTGATGGCCCGTGACGAGGGCTGGCTCGCCGAGCACATGCTGATCCTCAAGCTGATCTCGCCCGAGGACAAGGTCCACTACGTCGCGGCCGCGTTCCCGAGCGCCTGCGGCAAGACCAACCTCGCCATGCTGCAGCCGACCATCCCGGGCTGGCGCGCCGAGACCCTGGGCGACGACATCGCCTGGATGCGCTTCGGCGAGGACGGCCGCCTGTACGCGGTCAACCCGGAGTTCGGCTTCTTCGGCGTCGCGCCGGGCACCGACTGGCACACCAACCCGAACGCGATGCGCACGATCGAGAAGGGCAACACGGTCTTCACGAACGTCGCACTGACCGACGACGGCGACATCTGGTGGGAGGGCATGGAGAACAAGCCCGCGCACGCCACCTCGTGGAAGCAGCAGGACTGGACGCCGGACTCGGACGAGAAGGCCGCCCACCCGAACTCGCGCTACTGCACGCCGATGTCGCAGTGCCCGATCCTCGCGCCGGAGTGGGACGACCCGAAGGGCGTGCCGATCTCGGCGATCCTGTTCGGCGGCCGCCGCAAGACGACGGTCCCGCTGGTCAACGAGGCCCGCGACTGGCAGCACGGCGTCTTCATGGGCGCCACCATGTCGTCGGAAACCACCGCTGCGGCGGCCGGCGCGGTGGGCAACGTCCGCCGCGACCCGATGGCCATGCTGCCGTTCCTCGGCTACCACGCCGGTGACTACTTCAAGCACTGGCTGAACCTGGGCAAGAACGCCGACGCGAACAAGCTGCCGAAGATCTTCTACGTCAACTGGTTCCGCCGCGGCGACGACGGCCGGTTCCTGTGGCCGGGCTTCGGCGAGAACTCGCGGATCCTGAAGTGGGTCATCGAGCGCGTCGAGGGCAAGGGCAACGCCGTCGAGACGCCGGTCGGCTTCGTGCCGCGCGCGGAGGACCTCGACACCGAGGGCCTGACCGAGCCGATCGAGGACATCCAGGCCGCCCTGGACGTCAAGCCCGAGGAGTGGCGCGAGGAACTGCCGCTGATCGAGGAGTGGTTCGAGAAGATCGGCGAGGTCCCGACCTCGCTGCGTGACGAGCTCGACGCTTTGGCCCAGCGCCTCGCCTGAGCCTCCTGACCGGAAAGGGGACGTCCCTCGGGACGTCCCCTTTTCCATGTAGTTTCGCGGCCATGAGACCGTTCCGCTTCGGCGTGGCGTTGTACGTGCCCGGCTCACGGACCGAGTGGATGGCGAAGTGCCGCCAGGCCGAGGACCTCGGTTACGACGTCGTCGGCGTGGTCGACCACCTCGGCCGGGTCGCACCGGTGCCCGCCCTGCTCCTCGCCGCCGAGGCCACCGAGCGGATCCGGCTGAACACCTACGTCCTCAATGCGAGCTTCCACAACCCGGTGGTCCTGGCCCGCGACCTCGCCGCGCTCGACGAGTTCACCGGCGGCCGGGTGGAGATCGGGATCGGCGCCGGGTACGTCCGCGCGGAGTTCGAAGCCGCCGGGGTCGACTGGGGCACGCCCGGCCTCCGGTTCGGCCGGCTCGTCGACGTGGTCACCGAGGTCGAGCGCGCCTTCGGCGACCGCTCGCGGCCGCCGCTGCTGCTCGGCGGCCGCGGCGACCGGATGCTGACCTTCGCCGCCGCGCACGCCGACACCATCGCCCTCACCGGCACCGCGCCCGGCGCGGCCGAGGGGCGGCTGGCCCTGGCCGGTCCCGCCGCGCTGGCCGAGCGGGCCGGCTTCGTGCGGCGGGTGCTCGGCGGCCGGGACGCCGAGCTGAACCTGATGGTCCACTTCGTTCGGATCACCGACGACCGGCGGGCCGCCCTGGAGACGGCGCACCACCTCGTGCCGCACCTCGGCGTCGAGGAGCTCGGCGCGCTGGCCACGGTCCTCGCCGGCTCGGCGGAAGCCGTGGCCGAGCAGCTGCTGCACACCCGCGAGACGCTCGGCGTCAGCTACTTCACCGTGCTCGAAGACGACCTGACCAGGCTCACCCCGGTGATCGAAAAGCTCCGGTGAGTACCTTGTTCGGCATGACTGGGGATTTCCGCTTCGGCGTCAACATGGTCGTCCCGGACAGCCGTACCGCGTGGGTCGAGAAGTGCCGCAGGGTCGAGGAACTCGGCTACGACGTCCTGTCCGCGGCCGATCACCTGGGCATGGCGCCGCCGTTCCCGGCGCTCGTGCTGGCCGGCGAGGTCACTTCGCGCGTCAAGCTCAACACCTTCGTGCTCAACACGCCGTTCTACAACCCGGTGCTGCTCGCCCGGGAGGTCACGGGCACCGACCAGTTCACCGATGGGCGTTTGGAGCTGGGGCTCGGCGCCGGGTACGTGAAGAAGGAGTTCGAGGCCGCCGGGATGCCGTTCCCGTCCGCCCGCGAGCGCGTCGACCACCTCGAGCGGACGATCACCGAACTCAAGCGGCGGTATGCGGACCCGGAGCACAAGCCCGCGTCGGTCCGCCCGGAAGGGCCGCCGCTGCTGCTCGGCGGCCGCGGCGACCGGGTGCTGACCCTCGCCGCCGAGCACGCCGACATCATCGGCTTCACCGGCACGGCCAAGTCCCCGGACGGTGCCGCGCTCGTCCCGGCCACGGCCGAGGACATCGAAGAGCGCGTCGGGTTCGTCCGGTCGAAGCTCGGGGACCGCGACGCCGAGCTCAACCTGCTCGGCCACTTCGTGGACATCACCGGAGACCGCAAGGCCTCGCTCGGCCGGTTCGAAGAAGTCTTCCAGGGCCTGATGACGACCGACCAGCTCGCCGAGCTGCCGACCGTGCTCGCCGGCACGCCTGCCGAAGTCGCCGAGCAGCTCCGCGCACACCGCGAACGCTTCGGCCTGACCTACTACACCTTGCTGGAGCACAACATGGAGCAGTTCGCGCCGGTGCTCGAGCACCTCCGATGATCGACGCGAAGGGGCTCGGCGTCCGGGCCGGCGAGCTGTGGCTGTTCGACGACCTCGACTTCACCGTCGACCCCGGCGAGTGCGCCGCGATCGTCGGGCCCAACGGAGTCGGCAAGTCGACCTTGATGCGCTGCTTCTACGGCATGCAGAAGCCGCAGCGCGGCCGCGTGCTGGTCGACGGCAAGGCGCCGGACGAGCGGGACGTCGAGTTCCGCCGCAAGGTGTCCGTGCTGTTCGACGACTCCGACTTCTTCGCCGAGCTGACCCCGCTGCAGCACCTCGAGCTGCTGTCCGGCTCGTTCGGGGCCGACCTCGGCGACCACGAGGAACTGCTGCGGGACGCGGGCCTCGGCGAACGCATGCGCGTGACGTCCGGGCACTTCTCCGCGGGCCAGCGCCGTCGCCTGCTGCTGCTCGGCGTCACCGCGCGGCCGCACCGGGTGCTCCTGCTCGACGAACCGGAACGCGCGCTGGACACCGCGGGCAAGGAATGGCTGGTCGAGGTGATCGCCCGGTCGACCGCGGCCGGCGCCGCGGTCGTGGTGGCCACCCACCACCCGCCGCTGCTGGAAGCCGCGGACAGCGTGCTCGAACTGTGGTGACACGGACGCCTCGCCGCATGCGGATTCCCGGCCGGAAACGGTTCGGCGGGATCTTCAGCGGCGACACCGCCACCTTCGTTTTCCTGTTCGGCTTCGGGTTCCTGTTCACCGCGTTCTTCCACGTCGACGGCTGGCGGCCCGCGCTCTACGGCTCGTCCATTGTGGACTTCCCGGCCGTGCTCGGTTTGCTGACGCTCTGCTGCGCGGTCGGCTGGCGCGGGTTGCTGCGCCGCGGCTTCGCCTGGGTCGAACCGGCGGAGCTGACCTGGCTCGACTTCGCCCCGGTCGACCGCGGCCGCGTCGTCACGCTGCGGCTGCTCGGCGCGTGGACCGGGGTCGTCGGGGTGACCGGCTACCTGGCCGCGCTGCTGCTCGCCGTCGGCGGCGCCGGGCTGGACCAGTGGCGGGCGGCGGTGGCCATCGTCGCCGCGACCGGCGTGGCGGCCTTCGCTTCGGCGCGGCGGACGTCGCTGCGCCTCGACGCGCTCGGCCCACTGGTGCTCGCGGTCGTCGGCCTCGGGATCGCCGCGCTCGGCCTGGGCCCGGCGACCGTCCAGTTCGTCGCGGCCGGGGTGCTGGTCGCCGCACTGCCGCTGGCCTTCGGCGGCGAACCGGTGTCGCGCGCGGGCCGGGCGGCACTGCTCGCCGGGTGGGACGGCCGGGTGCTGCGCTCGGTCGCCGTCACCTTCCTCGACCCGATGATGCTGCTCCCGCCGTCCGCGCCGGTCGGCGGGCTTTCGCTGCGCCGCCCGACGCCGTTGCGGCTGGCCTGGGCGGGCACGCTCGGCCGGGCGCGGTACGCGGGTGCGGCGCTGCTGGTCGGCCTCGCGGTGGTCGTCGCGCACATCGCGGTGCCGACCGTGCCGGGCGCGGTCCTGGTCGGCATCGGCGCGTACGTCGCGCTGACGCCGTTCGCCGGCGGGCTCGGCGAGCTCTGGCGCAATCCGGGTCGCCGCCGGTGGCTGGGCTCGCCGGATCGCGACCTGGTGCTGGCCCACGGCCTGGTGCTCGCCGGAGCGAGTCTTCTTTGGGCGGCGGTGCTCGTCGTGGTCACCCTCGCGGGTGGGACGTCGTTCGCCGCGGGCGCCTGGCTCGCCGTGCCGCTGTCGGTGCTCTCGATCCTGCGCACGGTCACCCGCACCGCCGTTGACTACGCGAATCCGGGGTTCGTCGACACCCCGATGGGCCCGATGCCCGCCAACCTCACCCGCCAGCTGTTCCGCGGTCCGGACCTGCAGCTCATCGGCATGGTGCTGCTCGCCGCCGCCGTTTGACCTACCCTCGTTGCGACGAAGGGAGCAGCCAGTGGGCGGCGGGCACGCACCGGGCATCGGGCGCAGGGCGACCAGCGAATTCCCGGCCGGCTGGACCGACGAGCAGATCATCTCCGTGGTCAAGGACGTCGCGAACGACCCGAGTGAGGCCCGGCGCCGTCAGCGCAACGGCCGGTGGCGCTGCGCCGGCGAGCGGCTCAACGTCCACCTGATCGTGCTGGTCGAAGACAACGGGCACGTCCACACCGCCTACCCGGTGGCTGGACCGGGCGTGGTCCGCAACCCCGACACCGCCCGCGACCCGGCGAACCCGACGGTCGCCGACCTCAAGGGCAACCGCATCAGCTTCTTCGCCGACAGCGTCCTGACCATGATCGGCAACCGGCTTTCGCCGGAGGACTACACGCATTACCGGACGCTCCTGTGGGCCGGCGAGTGGGAGGAACTGGCCGACGTGCTGGCCGCGCACGCCTACCGGGTCGGCTTCGGCTTCTCCGCCGACGAGTTCTCCGACTTCGAGAAGCTGCTGAACAGCTACGACCTGCCGGTCCCGGGCTGCGCGTTCCTCAACGACCGCGAGCACATCCTCAAGCAGCTGCGCCCGGTCTAGCGGAAGCCGTACCCGCGGAAGGTGGCGATCGGGGCGTAGCCGAGGCGCCGGTACAGGGCGTTGCCTGTGACGTTGGCGGGATCGGTGTAGAGGACGACGTCCGTCGCGCCCGCCGCCAGGGCGGCCTGGCTCACGGCGACCGTCACGGCGCCCGCGTAACCCCGGCCGTGGGAGCGGGCCGGGGTGTAGACGGGGTCGACCCGGACCATGCCGGCCAGTACCGGGGTCGAGCCGGCCATGGCGACGGGCGAGTCGGTCTCCCAGAACGTGAACTGCTTGCCGGCGAAGTGCGAGGCGGCCCAGGACCGCTCGTCGGCGAAGGGCGCCTGCCCGACCGCGGTGGCGAACTCGCTGCACCAGCGGATGACCTCCGCGCGGTCCCGCGCCGCCACGGCCCGGCCTTCGGGCATCGGCTCCGGCGGGGTGAGCGTGCCGAGCCGGTGAAGCCGGACCCGCACCTGGGGCACCGGCACCGCGTCGGTGTGCCGCTGCCACGCTTCGGCGAAAGCGGTGGCGGAGTCTTCCTCCGCGGTCACCCCGCGCAACTCGTGGCCGACCAGGTCCGCGGCGAGGGCGTCGGCCTCGTCAGGGGCGACCGCGGTGAGGACCAGGTGTTGCGACGGACGGCGGTAGCAGATCGCGCGGACCTCGCCGTCCTGCTCCAGCCGTCCGAAGAGGGTGCCCTTTTCCTCGTGCGTCCGCAGCTTCTCGAGCTGGGTCAGCGGCGAGGTGTGCAGCGCGGGCCGCGAGCGCAGGAAGTCCCCCGCGCAGGTCAGGAAGCCGCCGATGTCCTCGGTGAGGTGCCAGCGCATGTCCAGGGGTCAGCTCGCCTGCGAAAGCGGCGGTGACGCGGCGGGGGTGACGGCCGCGCGCAGTTGCTCCAGCGGCAGGCCGACGGCGTCGGCGATGGCCGCGACCGTGAAGAACGCCGGCGTCGGGATGCGGCCGGTTTCGATCTTCCGGAGCGTCTCGACCGAGATCCCCGCCTCGGTGGCGACGTCGACCATGCTCCGGCCGGCCCGCGCCGCCCGCAGCGCCTGGCCGAGCCGTTCGCCCCGTTCGCGCTCTTCATCCGTAAGCGGTACCCGCACCATAGGCGTGATTTTAATACCACCGCGGCGCGAAGCGCCTCCGTTGAGGGTGGTGGCGGGGGCATGGATGGAATACCAGATGAGTTGTCCACCACCTGTGGATAACTCTGTGCACAGGTGTGGAAAGGGCCCCGCTGAGCCGAAGCTCAACGGGGCCCCACCACATCTAGTGCCCTCAGGCGCCCGCGGGCACCGGAAGTGGCATACCGGGCAGGCTCTGGTCGTTCGGCACCACGCCGTCGATCAGGTAGGCCTCCACGACCTTGTCCACACCCGCGTTGCCGCCGGCGTAGATGCCGTGGTCACCCTCACCGGTGATCGTCAGCATCCGCGAACCCGCGAACGCCTTGTGCGCGCGCTTCGCGCCCTCGAGCGGCGTCGCCGGGTCGTGCTCCGACTCGACGATCAGCACCGGCGGGACACCCTTGCCGTCCAGCACCGGGAGCGGGGACGGCGGCTTCTTCCAGAACAGGCACGGCTGGATGAACCAGCCGGCGCCCAGGAGCGGCAGCTGCTTGTCGATCAGCTTCTGCGAGTCCTTGATGGCGCTGTTGGGCGAGCCGGTCCACGGACCCTCGTTGCACGGGATGGTCCAGAAGCTGGCGTCGTAGGCGTCGCCGTCGGCCGGGACCATCAGCGGCTGCGCGCCGTAGGTGACGGTGCTCTTGTCGGCGGCCTTGGCCTTCTGCGCGGCCGAGGTCTTGGCCTGCGCCGAAGCGGCGCCCTGGGTCAGTGTGCGGACGCTGACCAGGTAGTCGGCCAGGCCCGGGAAGGCGCGCTTGGAGTAGATCTGCGACGCGATGAACGAGTCCAGGCCGTTGGCCGAGACGGTCGAGCCGTCGGGCAGGGTGACCGCGCCCTGGGTCAGGGCGTAGCGGACCTGCTCGTAGGTCTGGCGGGCCGCCTCGCCGGTGGTGCCGAAGTGGTAGAGCTTGTCGTACTTCGCCACCCACGGGAGGAAGTCCTGGCGGAAGCGGCGCTCGAAGCCGAGCGGCTGCCAGTCGAACGACTTCTGCCAGGTCGTGGTGAACTCGACCGCCGAGTCGAGCACGAACCGGCCGGTGCGCGTCGGGTAGGCCTGCGCGTAGTGCGCGCCCATCCAGGTGCCCGCGGAGTAGCCGACCCAGTTGATCTTGTCGCGGCCGAGCAGCACGCGCAGCAGGTCGATGTCCTTGACCGTCTGGTCGGTGTTGATCAGCGGGCCCAGCTCGCCGGACTTCTGCTGGCAGGACAGCGCCGCGTACTTCGTCGCCTGGAGGATCAGGTTCAGGTTGCCGCGGTCGCGGTCACGCGGGTCCAGGTCCGAGCCGGTCCCGATCGCGCCGCCGCAGGTGATGTTGGTGCTCTTGCCGGTACCGCGCGGGTCGAAGCCGACGATCTCCTGGTGCTCGCGCAGCTTCGTCTGGTTGCGCAGGCGGGCCGGGAAGTTGCGGCCGGGCGCGCCCGGGCCACCGGGGTTGGTGACGACGCTGGCCGTCGCGTCCTGCTTCGCCTTCAGCCGGCTGACCGCGATGGTCAGGTCGATCTGGGCGTTCGCCTGGTACCAGTTGCGCGGGGTCTTGTAGGTCGCGCACTCCATGTCCTCGGCGCCGGCGGGCGGGGCCGTCGGCAGCTCGGAGGGGACAGCGCACTTGTGCCAGTCCAGCTTCTGGTTCGCGTACTGCGCCGGGATGTTCGTGGAGTTCAGCGGCTGCTTACCGGCCGCGACCTCCTGACCTGCGAACGCAGGAGTGAACCCGGCCAGCAGGGTGCCGGCGATGGCCGGGATCACCACCGCGTAGCGGAGACGTGTCATACGGTTGCCCCTTTTGGGTTTTGCGCGTGCGGAGTCGGGCTATTGATATAGGGCCCGTACGGGCGGGGCAACCCACGTTCGTCGGAGAGCTTTCCGCGGGGCGATCAAATCGATATCGGACAAGCGTGACTCGCTGTCACTGAGGTCATAAGGTCAGGCAGTCGGTTACGGGAGTGTCAAGGTGAGGTCCGATGTCGACTGTGAAGCACGACGGAAAGGTGCGCGGGTTCCAGTTCAGCCCGTGGAACCTGCTCCTGATCGTCCCGCTGCTGGTCCTGGTCACGCCACTGTTCAACATGGACGGTCCGCGGCTGTTCGGGATGCCGTTCTTCTACTGGTTCCAGTTCCTCATGGTCGGCGTCGGGGTGCTGAGCACCTGGATCGTCTACCTGATGACGCGGGACAAGCCGACCGCTGACGCGCCGGACAAGCTGAGCGTCGACGACCTGGACGAGGGGGACGCTCGATGAGCAACCTGCAGTGGCCCGAGCTGATCATCTTCACGATCCTGTTCGCCCTCGTCACCGTGCTCGGCTTCATGGCGTCGCGCTGGCAGCGCGGCAGCACGCTCGACCACCTGGACGAGTGGGGCCTCGGCGGCCGCAAGTTCGGCTCGTGGATCACCTGGTTCCTGCTCGGCGGTGACCTCTACACGGCTTACACGTTCGTGGCGGTGCCCGCGCTGGTGTTCAGCGCCGGTGCGCTCGGCCTCTACGCCCTGCCGTACACGATCGTCGTCTACCCGATCGTGCTGCTGCCGGCGCTGCGGATGTGGTCGGTCTCGCGGGTCCGCGGCTACGTGACCCCGGCCGACTTCGTGCGCGGCCGCTTCGGCTCGCCGATCCTGGCGCTGCTGGTGGCGATCACCGGCATCGTCGCGACCATGCCGTACATCGCGCTGCAGCTGGTCGGCCTCGAAGCCGTGCTGCGGACGATGGGCATCAACGGCTCCGGCATCGTCGGGCACCTGCCGCTGCTGGTCGCCTTCGTCATCCTGGCCTTCTACACCTACCAGTCCGGCCTGCGGGCGCCCGCGCTGATCGCGTTCGTCAAGGACATCCTGATCTACCTGGTGATCCTCGTGGCGATCATCTACCTGCCCTCGAAGCTCGGCGGCTGGTCGCACATCTTCGACGCGGCGGCGAAGAAGCTCGGCACGCCGAGCCCGGCCACCGGCAAGCCGTCCGGGTCGATCCTGCTCACGGCCAACAACCAGCTGCAGTACGCGACGCTGGCCCTGGGTTCGGCGCTCGCGCTGTTCCTCTACCCGCACTCGCTGACCAGCGTGCTGGCCTCGCGCGGCCGCAGCGTGATCAAGCGGAACATGGTCGCGCTGCCGGCGTACTCGCTGGTGCTCGGCCTGCTGGCGCTGCTCGGGTACGTGGCGATCACGGCGGGCGTCAAGCCGCTGACGAACGCGGCGACCGGCAAGGCGGACGGCAACACGATCGTCCCGGTGCTGTTCGACAGCCAGTTCTCGTCCTGGTTCGCCGGCATCGCGTTCGCCGCGATCGGCATCGGCGCCCTGGTGCCTGCCGCGATCATGTCGATCGCCGCGGCCAACCTGTGGACGCGCAACATCTACAAGGAATACCTCCGCAAGAACGCGACTCCGCAGGAAGAGGCGAAGCAGGCGAAGCTCGCTTCGCTGGTCGTGAAGCTCGGCGCGGTCGCCGTGATCATCCTGATCGACCCGCAGTTCTCGATCGACCTGCAGCTCATCGGCGGCGTGCTGATCCTGCAGACGCTCCCGGCCGTGGCGCTGGCGCTGTACACGCGCTGGTTCCACCGCTGGGGCCTGATCGCGGGCTGGGTCGTCGGCATCGGCTGGGGCCTGATCATGCTGTACGGCATCCCCAACCCGGCCAACGGCAAGCAGCACTTCGGCGGCTCGGCGCTGTCGCTGGGCAACCTGTCGATCTTCGGGTGGCACCCGTTCGCGGGTTCGGCGGTCCAGATCTACGTCGGTTTCGTGGCCTTGATCGGCAACCTGGTGATCGCGGCGATCGTCACGGTGATCGCCCGCCGGCTCAAGGTCTTCAACGGCACGGACGACACCAACCCCGAGGACTACCACGCCGACGAGCACGACAAGGACCTGCGCCCGATCGGCGTCCACTAAGGACGGTTCTTGAGCACCGCCGCCCGCGAAACGAGGTAGAGCACCACCCCGTTGAGCAGGTGCCAGAGGAAGTGCGTGCCGACCGGGACGTAGCTGCACACGTCCCGGTCGAGCGCGCGCAGGCTCAGCGAGAGCGCGAAGATCGCGCCCGCGATGGCGTAATGCGTCCAGTACGCGTCGCGCGCGAAGGCCAGTAGCGCGGCGAAGACGCCGAGCCCGATCAACGTGGACAGGTAGAGCCCACCGCCCAGGAGCGCGGTGACGACGGTCAGCGCGAGGAACGCGGGCGCGGCGAGCCAGGCGTGCCGCCGTCCGAAGAACACCCGGCCGAACACCACCGCGTACACCAGCACGAAGACGAGGATGGCCACCGAGTCCGCGACGGCCGCCCAGCGCGTCGCGAGCAGGTGGAAAGCCGTGCTGGCGGCGAAGACGAGCCCGATCAGCCCGGCGAGCGCCCGCCCGAGCCGTTCCCCCGCGGCCAGCCGCCACACGAGCACGGCGGCGACGAGGAACGCGAAGTTGCTGAGACTGTTGAGCGGCTCACCCCAGAGCCCGGGCGCGAGGCGTTCGCAGTACCCGTCGACGTAGTCCGTCACGCTGCCACCCAACCACGGCCGGCGTGAAGCGCAGGGTCCCCTCAGAAGCCGAGCCGCCAGAACTGCCGGACCAGCTCCGGTCCGAAGCTGTCGTCCGGTTCCTCCGCGACCAGTTCGAACCCCGCCGCGCGGTAGATCGCGTGCGCGGCGGTCAGCGCGGACATCGTCCACAGTTCCACCGCCCGGTAGCCGTGCGCCCTCGCGAACTCGATGCACTCGGTGACCAGCCGCTTGCCGACGCCGTGGCCGCGCGCCGACGGCTCGAGCAGCAGCAGGCGCAAGTGCGCGGTGTCCGAGTGCTCGCTGCCGCTGCAGCCGATGCTGCCCACGCGTTCGCCGTCCAGCTCGGCGATCCAGAACGCCTGCCGCGGGTCGTCGCGGTGCTCGGCGAAGTCCGCGACGACCCGGGCGACGAGCGCCTCGAACCGGGCGTCGAAGCCGTACTCGCGGGCGTAGAGCGCACCGTGCCGTTCCACCACCCAACCGAGGTCACCCGGTCGTGGCGGGCGGAGCACGAGGGCCGGATCGCGTCGGCGGTCGCCGACCAGGTCGCCGATCGTGCGCATCGCGGCCAGCAGGCGCTGCTGGTCCTCGTCCGCGAAGCGGCGCAGCAGCCCGCCGATCTGGTCGGCGGACCGGCGGTTCAGCACCACGAAGGCGTCCCGGCCGGCAGCGGTCGGCCGCACGAGCTGGCGGCGGGCGTCCTCCTCGGACCGTTCGCGCACGATCAGCCCGCGCGACTCGAGGCGCGCGAGCAGCCTGCTGGCGTAGCCGGCGTCGAGGTCGAGGCGTTTCCGCAGGTCCGTGACCGGCATCGGGTCCTGGTGGGCGAGTTCGAAGAGCACGCGGGCTTCCGGCAGGGAGTACTCGGCGTCCGACGGCCCTTCGTCGAGCACGCCGATGACCGCGGTGTACAGCCGGTTGAAGGAGCGGACCGCGGCCACGCGGTCGGCCAGGAGCTCAGTCATTTGACCACCTCAACAAGTTCGTTGACGAAGTCAAAGATTACTGCGGAAAACTCCGCCGGCAAGGGGATTTTCCGGGAAATGGGAAACCCCGCGATGCTGCCAGGTCGGGGGTCCGCCAGCATCACGGGGTCGTACTGGGTATCGACGCCCCTCCGGGCGGCGTTACACCATGAGCATGATGTGGCCTACGTCACTCGAATGGGCGACCGGCCACGGGGTGAGAGATCAGCGCATGTAGCCCGAGCGAGCCTGCGCGATCGCGATGAGTTCCTGACGGACCGTCGCGGTGGCGGCGGTGTCGATCGCCCGGTTCAGCGCCCGGCGAGTGCGAGCCTCGGCGCGACGGGCACGGAGCTTGGCGGCGATGTTGTTCATCGGTTCTGCATCCCCTTCGAGGGTCTTGGTGGCTTGTAGGTCTAGTATGCGCCTTTTTTCACAAGGATGCCAACGAATATCCGGTGACTTGGCGCACTCGCCGATGAATCATCGGCAGATCTGGGTAAGGACCGGAGAGATTTGGGGTGGTGGCTGTCACGGCGAAGCAACCGGCTATCGCTTTATAGCTTCCTATAGTGAATTTGACATACAGTCTTAGCGACGCTCATAGACCGCGAGACGGCGGGAAAACCCCAGGTCAGTCGCGGCCGAGCAGGTAGTGGCCGAAGTGCGGGACGGTGAAGGCGATCTGTCCCCGCTCGGCGGAGTACACGAGGCCCTTCTTCATCAGGCTGTCGCGCGCCGGCGACAGCGACGACGGCTTCCGCCCGAGGAACACGGCGACGTCGGCGGTGCCGGCGGGCTCGTCGCGGCCCTGGGTCAGCTCGGCCATCGCCTGCAGGTACTCGCGCTCGGCCGGCGTCGCGCGCTCGTAGCGCGAACCGAAGAAGCCGACCGCCAGTTCCGACTCCGCCTCGGGCGCCGCGACCTGGACGTCCTTGACCGTGATCGGGTCGGACGGCGCCGCGTCCCACGCCGCCTTGCCATAGGCCTGGATGAAGTAGGGGTAGCCGCCGGAGGCGTCGAAGAGCGCGTCGAGGGCTTCCGGCTCGATGCCGGCGTCCTCCCGCTCGATCGGCGCCATCACTGCGAAGTCGGCGTCCTCCCGGCTGAGCCGGTCGATGCGCGAGTAGCGGAAGAGCCGCTCGGAGTAGGACTTCGACGCCGAGAGCACGGCGGGCAGGTGTGGCAGCCCGGCGCCGACGACCACGAGCGGCGCCCCGGACTGGGACAGCTCGTGGCAGGCCGCGCACAACGCCGAGACGTCGTCCGGCTGCAGGTCCTGCATTTCGTCGATGAGCAGCGCGACCCCGGTGCCGACGTCCGCGGCCAGCTCGGCGACGTCGGTGAACAGCTCGACGAGGTCGATCTCGATGTCCCCGGAGTCGGCCCGCCCCTGCGCGGCGGGCACGTCGATGCCCGGCTGCCACCGGTCCCGCAGCTTGGCGTCGGGTTTGTTGGCCCGCAGCGCAAAGGCCTTCAATACCCCGAGCACCTCTTCGACCCGGTCCGGAGCCCGGTGCCGCACGGCGAGGTCCCGGATGGCCCGGTGCAGCGCGGCGGAGAGTGGCCGCCGCAGCTCGGCGTCCGGTCGCGCTTCGATCTTCCCGGCCCCCCACTTGTGCCGCACGGCCATCGCCCGCAGCTCCCCGAGCAGCACGGTCTTCCCGACGCCACGGAGTCCGGTGAGGACGAGACTGCGTTCGGGTCTTCCCCGCGCAACCCGCTCCAGCACCACTTCGAACGCCTTGAGCTCACGCTCGCGCCCGGCCAGCTCGGGCGGCCGCTGTCCGGCGCCCGGAGCGAAGGGGTTGCGGATGGGGTCCACTCTGCCAAGTTATCGGCGTTTCTAGCGTGAGCCCGATATTCCGCCATAGACGCCTAGCGCGTGTCGCCGAGGTTCGACCGGATGGCCGTACATAGAGACGAACAGGTCTGCAGCCCTGCTCGTCCCTACCCCCAGTGCGCTCTTACGACGCGTCACTGGTCGTTCAGGTTCCGTTCGGCGTAGATCTTCATCGCGTCCCGGACGAATTCCGCCGTCCCGCCTTCGAGCCCGTACCGCGGGTCGTCCACATACAGCTGCCCGAGCCCCGCGAAGTACCCCGCGGACACCGACGAGACCGCCGGCCGCAGCCACTCGTGCAGCCGCCGCGTGATCGCCTGGACCTCGTCGGAACCCGGCGTCGCGCCCGAAGCCAGCGCCGCGCCGAACGCTTCCGTGATGTCCCGCTGCTCCTGCTGGTGGGCCTGCTTCTCCGAGGGCGACAGCGAGCGCCACCACTGGTCGCCGTGCTTGTACGCGTCAGCTCCCCAGCGGCGCGTGACCTCCTCCTCGTAGCGCGTGTGGTCGAAGCCGTCGAAGACTTCTTCTGCCATCAGTCGTTCACCTCCCTTCAGTTTCCGGAGGGTCGTGCGGACCGAGTCGATCTGCCGTCCGATCCGCTGCTGCTCCTGTTCGAGCAGCTCCAGGTGGGTTTCGAGCGCCGCGGCGCTGTCGCGCTGCCCGTCGAGCACTTCGGCGATGGCCGGCAGCCCGAGGCCGAGCTCGCGCAGCAGCAGGATCCGCTGCAGCCGGACGAGCGCCTGCTCGTCGTAGTAGCGGTAGCCGTTGCCGCCGATCCGGCTGGGCTCGAGCAGGCCGACCGCGCCGTAGTGGCGCAGCGTCCGGCTCGTGGTCCCCGCCGAGCGGGCGATGTCCTGGATCGACCACTCCATGCCGTCGACGATAGAAGTTGACGCGGCGTCAAGGTCAACCGCTAACGCCTTATAACACTTTCTAGCGCCACGACTATAAATCCGGAGAAAGCGCGATGAGGGTTCGAGCACGGGCCGAGCGGGCATCCACGGAGTAGGTTCGACCAGGCAGCGGCCCGTACGAGGAAGGCTATGACCGTGATACTCCGTCGAGTGGCCCGTCCCCTGCTCGCCACGATCTTCGTGACGGGCGGGATCAATGCGCTGAGGCAGGCCGAGGGGCACGCCAAGGCGGCGGAACCGTTCCTCAACAGCGCGTTCGACAAGTTCGGCGACGTCGTGCCGGAGCAGGTCCCGCGGGACCCGGTGACGCTCGTCCGGATCGACGCCGCGGTGAAGATCGGCGCCGGTCTCGCGCTCGCGTCCGGCAAGGCACCGCGGCTCGCGGCCGGGCTGCTCCTCGGCAGCCTGGTGCCCACGACGCTGTCCACGCACAGCTTCTGGACCATCAAGGACCCGGGCGAGCGCCAGCAGCAGCAGGTCCAGTTCTTCAAGAACGCGAGCCTGGCCGGCGGCCTGCTGCTCGCGGTCGCCGACACGCACGGGAAGCCGTCGGCGGCCTGGCGCGCGAAGCACGCGGCGAAGGACGTCGGAGCTGCGGCCGGGAAGCTGAGCCGCAAGGCCGAGAAGCGCGCGAACAAGCTCGCGAAGCGGGCCCAGAAGGCGCTTCCGAACTAGAACGCGAAAAGGGCCGCCCCTCGCGAGGGGCGGCCCTTTTTCGTGCGTGCTACTTCTCCAGGATCGCGGTGACGCCCTGGCCGCCGGCCGCGCAGATCGAGATCAGGCCGCGGCCGGACCCCTTCTCGTGCAGCAGCTTCGCCAGCGTCGCGACGATCCGGCCGCCGGTCGCGGCGAACGGGTGCCCGGCCGCCAGCGACGAGCCGTTGACGTTCAGCTTCGCCCGGTCGATCGCGCCGAGCGGCTCGCCCAGGTCCAGCTTCTCCTTGGCGAACGCCGGGTCCTCCCACGCCTTGAGCGTGGCCAGGACCTGCGACGCGAACGCCTCGTGGATCTCGTAGAAGTCGAAGTCCTGCAGGGAAAGTCCGGCCCGCGCGAGCATCCGCGGCACGGCGTAGGCGGGCGCCATCAGCAAGCCCTCATCGCCGTGGACGTAGTCGACGGCCGCCGTCTGCGAGAACGTCAGGTAGGCCAGCACCGGCAGCTTGTGCGCCTTCGCCCACTCGTCGGTGGCGAGCAGGACCGTCGACGCGCCGTCGGTCAGCGGCGTCGAGTTGCCCGCCGTCATCGTGCCCTGGGGGCCGCCGAAGGCGGGCTTGAGCTTGGCGAGCTTCTCCGCCGTCGAGTCCGGCCGCAGGTTCTGGTCGCGCGCGAGCTTGAGGAACGGCGTCACGAGGTCGTCGAAGAACCCGCGGTCGTAGGCGGCGGCGAGCTTCTGGTGGCTGCTCGCGGCCAGTTCGTCCTGCGCTTCGCGGGTGATCTCCCAGACCTTGGCCGTCAGCGCGGCGTGCTCGCCCATCGACAGCCCGGTGCGTGGCTCCTCGTTGCGCGGGATGGCTGGGACGATGTGGCCCGGCCGGATCTTCGCGACGAGCTTGAGGCGGTCGCCGAGCGTCTTGGCCGCGTTGAGCTGGATGAGGATCTGGCGCAGGTCCTCGTTGACGGCGAGCGGGGCGTCGCTGGTCGTGTCGACGCCGCCGGCGATGGCCGAGTCGAGCTGGCCGAGTGCGATCTTGTTGGCGACGTTGACGATCGCCTGCAGGCCGGTGCCGCACGCCATCTGGACGTCGGACGCGGGCGTCGCGGGCGAAAGCTTGCTGCCCAGCACGCTCTCGCGGGCCAGGTTGAAGTCCTTCGAGTGCTTGAGCACGGCGCCGGCGGCGACCTCGCCGATCACCTCGCCCTGCAGCGAGAAGCGGCTGACCAGACCGTCGAGGGCGGCGGTGAACATGTCCTGGTTCGACGCCTTCGCGTACGGCCCGTTGGACCGCGCGAAGGGGATCCGGTTGCCCCCGATGATCGCGACCTTGCGCACGGCGGGCGTCTTCTTCGGTGGCATGAACTTCACCTCTCTGGTCGGCTCTTGCACACTGTAACCTACTGAGGAGTAGGTTAGACTGCGGCGTGACGCAACCGGCACGGGAGGCAACCGATGGCTGACAGGTACCAGCAGTTCACGAAAACCCCGCTGGGGAAGTTCGTGGTGCCGAAGCTCGGCCTGCCGAACCCCGCGACACTGCGCCGCTACAAGCCCGGGCAACCCGCACTCGAGGGTCCCGCGCTTCTCGGTGCCGCGTCCGGCGGACGTCTTGAGAAAACCCTGCGCGACCAGCTGGCCGACGCCGGCATCGAGGTGATCGCCGCGGCCGCCGACCGGCACGCGGCGCTGGTCTTCGACGCCACCGGCGTCACCGACCCCGCGCGCCTGCGTGAGGTCTACGACTTCTTCCACCCGGTGATCCGCAGTGTCGGCCCGTCCGGCCGGGTCGTCGTGCTGGGCACCCCGCCGGAGCAGGTCGAGGGCCGCGAGCGGATCGCCCAGCGCGCGCTCGAAGGCTTCATCCGTTCGGTGGGCAAGGAGCTGAAGCGCGGCGCGACCGCCCAGCTCGTGTACGTCGCCGACGGCGCCGAAGAGGCCACGGACTCCACGCTGCGTTTCCTGCTCTCGGCGAAGTCGGCGTTCGTCGACGCACAGGTGATCCGGATCGGCACCGAGGGCAGGACCGCCACTTCGCCCGCGAACTGGGAAAAGCCCCTGGACGGCAAGGTCGCGCTGGTCACCGGGGCATCCCGTGGCATCGGCGCGGCGATCGCCGAGGTGCTGGCCCGCGACGGCGCCCACGTCGTCGCGCTCGACATCCCCGCTCAGGGCGGCGACCTGTCGAAGGTGGCGAACAAGGTCGGCGGGTCGTCGTTGCAGCTCGACATCACTTCGCCGAGCGCGCCCGCGAAGCTGGCGGAGTACCTGAAGGAGCGTCACGGCGGCGTCGACATCGTCGTGCACAACGCGGGCATCACGCGCGACAAGACGCTGGGCAACATGAGCGAAAGCGCGTGGGACTCGGTGATTGTGGTGAACCTGGCCTCGCAGCTCGCGGTGAACGACACGCTGCTCGGCGAAAAGGTGCTGCGCGAGAACGGCCGCATCATCGGCGTCTCGTCGATCGCGGGCATCGCCGGCAACGTCGGCCAGACGAACTACGCGACGTCGAAGGCGGGCGTGATCGGCATGGTGAACGTCGGCGCGCCGCAGCTCGCGGCGTACGGCGGCACGATCAACGCCGTCGCGCCCGGGTTCATCGAGACCAAGATGACCGCGGCGGTCCCGCTGTTCATCCGCGAGGCCGGCCGCCGGCTGTCGAGCCTCGGCCAGGGCGGCCTGCCGGTCGACGTCGCCGAGACGATCGCCTGGTACGCGAACCCGGCGTCGGCCGCGGTGAACGGCAACGTGGTCCGCGTCTGCGGCCAGGCCCTGCTGGGGGCGTGACGTGGCGATCCGCGAACTCGACAGCACGCCGAGCCTGGCCACGCTGTACCCCAAGGCGCTGCTCGGCGGCGTCCTGCGCAAGCCGTCGGGCGGAGAGCTGCCGGACACGGAGCTGGTGCGCACGGGCGTCGTCGTCGACCCGGCGCACCTGGCCGCGTACAACACGGTGTGCGGCTTCCGGCTGAGCGACGAGCTGCCGGCGACGTACCCGCACATGCTGGCGTTCCCGCTGCAGATGGCGCTGATGACCGAGCCGGGCTTCCCGTTCCCGCTGCTCGGCATGGTGCACGTGGCGAACCGGATCACCCAGCACCGCGCGCTGCGGGTGAGCGAGCCGCTGACCGTGCGCGTGCGGGCGGAGAACCTGCGGCCGCACGAGAAGGGGCGTCAGTTCGACGTCATCAGCGAGGCTTGGGCCGGCGAACACCTCGTCTGGACCGACGTCAGCACGTACCTGCGTCGCGGCTCGGGCTCGGGCTCTTCCCGGCGGGACCAGCTGGCGCCCCCGACGCCGGACGCGATCTGGCGCGTCCCGGGCGACATCGGGCGGCGCTACGCGGAGGTCTCGGGCGACCGCAACCCGATCCACCTGCACCCGCTGACGGCCCGCCTGTTCGGCTTCCCCCGCGCGATCGCGCACGGCATGTGGACCAAGGCCCACGCGCTGGCCGCGTTCGAAGGCCGGCTGCCCGAGGCGTTCACCGTGGACGTCCGCTTCAAGCAACCGGTGCTGTTGCCCGCCAAAGCCGCGTTCACGTCCTGGTCCACTTCGGAGGGCTGGGCCTTCGAGCTGTGGAGCGGGCCGAAGCCGAACCTGGAGGGGACGATCAGCTCACTCTGACGGCTTCCAGACCGCGCCCTCGATGAGGTCGTTGAAGCCCAGCCAGACGAGGTTCATCATCCAGGAGGCGAGGACGCCGTCCGAGATGTCGGGGTGGTCGAGGGCCCAGTCGGCCAGCGACTCGGCCCCTCCGACCAGGGACGCGGCCAGGCCTTCACCGGAGAACTCCGCCTGCTCGCCGACGCCCTTGCGGGTGCCGGCGGACACCACGAGCGCGGCGACGAGCTGGATCGCGCGCGCCCGCATGTCGGTGATCTCCGCGGCGAAGGCCCCGCCGACGGTGAGGGCCTGGCGGTGCAGGACCGTCCACGACTCGCGGTACTCGGCGACGAAGCGGTAGAAGGACCGCAGGCCGTGCCAGAGCTGCATGTCCGGCGGCAGGTCGGGCTGCACGCCGGCCTGGATGGCCTCGAGCAGCCGCGTCGCCTCGCGGCGGATGCACGCGCCGAAGAGGTCCTCTTTGGAGCCGAGGTAGGTGTAGATCATCGGCTTCGAGACGCCGGCGACGTCGGAGATCTCGTCCATCGACGCGGCGTGGTAACCGTGCCGCGAGAAGACCTGGACGGCCGCGTCCAGGATCTGCCGCTCGCGCACGGCACGCGGCAGCCGCCTGGCCCGTTCGGGCGGACGCTGATCTTCCTCTGACACGCTGGACCTCCTTGTTGCTGCCCGGAGACGGTACCGGGAGCGGACCCGTCAGGGTGATTTCGGCACGCTTGCCTGCCTACCTACTGGCAAGTAGTATTACTCTTGGGTAACTGGAGAGGGGTGACCATGGCCGAAAACGCCGGGACGACCAGCGCCGATCGGATCGCGGAGCTCCGCGGAACAGCGCTGCTCGACGCTCTGGAGCGGCTCGACCCACTGGGCCCCGAGGCGCACACCCTCGACGTCAACACCCTCGCCTTCGACCCCGCCGACCTCCGCAAGGACGACTTCAGCCGGTTCTTGAAGGCCCTGCTCACGCTGGCCTCGCGCGCCCCGGCGTTCGACCTGAGCAAGGTCGAGCCGGCCCGCTTCGCGTCCCTGGTGGCCTCGGCGTCGCGCGCGCAGCTGGAGAGCGTCGTCGCGGACAGGGCGCTGCGCGAGCGCGTGCTGGACGAGATCTTCGCCCGCATGGGCGCCCACATCAGGTCGGATCGTGCCCGCGACCTGCAGGCGGTCGTCCACTGGCGCTTGTCGGGCGGAGCAGGGGAAGGCGGCTTCGACCGCTACGAGACGGCGATTTCGCACGGGTCCTGCACGGTGAGCCGCGAGATGCACTCTTCTGCGCGAGTCACCATCACCATCGCGCCGGTCGACTTCTTCAGGCTCATCACGCACCAGGCAACACCGGCGGTGTTGTTCGTCACGGGGAGGATTAAGGTCAAAGGTGACCTGGCCTTCGCGGCCGGGTTGATCGGTTTCTTCGACCTACCCAAACCCGTATAGTCCGCTCGTGCCCCGAAACGCGAAATGGCGCCGCCCCCGCACCCTTCGCGGTGGCCACGCGGTGAACGCGTTCGCGGAGAAGCTGGTCATCGGCCGCCTGACGCCGGCGCAGTTCGTTCAGGTCCTGGAAACCCTGCACATGCTGGGCTCCGCGGGTGCCGGCATCGAGCTGAGTTCGTTGTCGACGGACGTCCTGGTCGACGTGGTCCGCCGGGCATCCCGCGACCAGCTGAAGGCCATCGCCGACCACCCCGAGCTGCGTTCGGTGTTTTTGGACGAGATATTCCGGAGAATGTCGGAGCATTTCTCGCCCCACCGAGCAAAGCACGTGGATTTCGTCCTTTCCTGGCGCTTTTCCGACGGCTCAGGAGAGGACGGCTACGACCGCTTCCAGACAGTGATCGAGGACGGCGTCTGCGTATCGTCAACAGACCTGTCCCGAACCCCGGACACCACGATCACCCTGTCGGTGGACGACTTCATCAGGATGGCCACGGGCAACGCAGCGGTAGCAGCGATGTTCGTGACGGGCCGGGTGAAGGTGAAGGGCGAGTACGCCCCGGCAGTCCGGTTCTCCAGCTACTTCGACATCCCCAAGCCATCTGGGGACTAGCTGTCCCAGCTCGGTGACACCAAACTGTCGGTGTCCGCCTTTAGGGTGGACCTATGAGTCTTGCCGACGTGTACCAGGAGCATGTCCTCAAAGCCCTCGCCGAGTTCGATGACCTCGGCCGTGACGCGTTCCTGAACAAGTATGGTTTCGGCCAGTCGCGACGGTACGTCGTGCTCTACGGCGGCAAGCAGTACGACTCGAAGGCACTCCTCGGTGCGGCCCACGGGTATGCGACGGGCCAGGCCCTTGCAGCCAACGAGTTCAGCGGTGGGTTGCAGACCGTCGTCGCGCGGTTGACCGCGTTGGGGTTCGACTTCCGAGATCTCAACATCATGCCAGCCGCAGGCTCTGCGTCGGGTATCGGCGAAATCCCCGGCTACCCGGAAGACACGGTATTCGCCAGCCGGGCCGAGGTGGCGGCGAGTGGCGTCCACCGTGCGCTCCAGGCAGGGATCGTGGGAACCGGCAAGACGGGCGCTGAGTCCATCGTGTCGTCCGGTGGTTACGAGGACGACGACGATCACGGGGATGAGCTGCTCTACACCGGTCATGGCGGTCGGGATAGCCGCGGGCGACAGGTAGCTGATCAAACCTTCGAAGCACCGGGAAACGCCGCGCTGCGAACGAGCTGGTTGACCGGTGCGCCGGTGAGGGTGGTGCGCGGCGCGGATCCGGAGTCGCCGCACGCACCTGATTCGGGTTACCGCTACGACGGCCTGTTTCGGGTTGACGATGCCGTAATGGTGTCAGGTCAGGGCGGGCACCAGATCTGTCGATTCCGCATGGTGAAGATGAACCTTGGCGTGGACGTCATCCTCGGCCGGCAAGACGTCTTGCTGTCGGCTGAACTGCACCACGGTGAAGTCCCGCTGGGCAACGTTCAGCCGGAACGCAAGAAGGTCGTTACGCAGCGAACTGTTCGCTCGACTGAGGTCGTGGAGTACGTGAAGAAGATGTACGACCACACCTGTCAGATCTGCGGTGTCCGCCTGACAGTGGGTGATGGCCGGGGCTACTCGGAGGGGGCGCACATCCGGGCGCTCGGTGGTCTCCACCGCGGCCCCGACCTGCCGCCCAACGTGCTGTGCCTCTGCGCCAATTGCCACGTGCAGTTCGACCGTGGGGCCATAGTCATCGACCCAGATCTGACGATCGTTCGCCACGGGCGGCCGGCAGGGACTTTGACCGTGCAGGAATCCCACAACCTCGGCAGCGAGTTTCTCAAGTACCACCGCGATGTGCACGCATGATCAGCCCTCGACGACGCGGCCCTCGATCACCGTCGGCTGGTCGTGTTCGCGCCGCCGCTGCTCAGCAGACACCACCTCGCTGTCCACCACCATCACCGGCCCACGGCGTTGGTTGGCGAACCGCACCGCTCGCTTCTCCATCCGCTTCAACCACAACCGGCGCGCCACCGCGCGCGAGGGCGGCAGGATCAGCAGCAGCCCCAGCACGTCGCTGACGAAGCCGGGCACCAGGATCAGCACCCCGCCCAGCCCGACCAGCATTCCGTCGGTCAGTTCCTTCTCCGCCGGGCGTCCCGAGCGGGCCGCCGAGGTGAACGCCCTCATGGCCTTGCCGCCCTCGCGGCGGGCGAGCCACGAGCCCAGGACGGCCCCCGCCAGGAGGAGGCCGAGGGTGCCGAACACGCCGACGGCCGAGGACACCGCCCAGATCGCGGCGATCTCGGCGAAGACGTAAAGCAGGAACGCGACAGCCATACCTGCACAACGAACGACCTGTCCGATTTGATCCCGCCGGCCGGCGGGACCGGCTAGTCTCACCCCTCGTGTCCGACTGGCTCCGCTGGCTCCTGATCGCGTTGTGCCTGGTCGCGGCCCTGCTCGTGCTCTGGTGCGGCCGTCGTCGGCGGTCCGTTTTCCGCGGGGTCGTCTGGACGCGGCCGCGCCGGCAGCCGCGGCGCGGGGGGATGGCGCTGTCGGTTGCCGGGTGGCTGGTGGTGGCCTTTCTCGTGGCCGGGGGTGCCGCCGGGGGCCTGCTGTGGTTCTTCGGCTGGCCGCGGCTGCCCGCGAGCCGCCAGTTCGACGTCGGGCAGGTGCTCGACCTGCTGAAGATCACGCTTTCCGTCGTCGCCGGGTTCGGTGGGGTCGTGCTGCTCGCGGTCAACTACCGGAAGCAGCGGGTGGCGGAGGACGAGCACGCCCTCGCCGTTCAGCGCGCCGAACGCGAAGTCGTCCAGAAGTTCAACGAACGCTTCGGCAGTGCCGCCGAACAGCTCGCCGGCGAAAGTCCCGCCGTCCGGCTCGCCGGGGTCTACGCGATGGCCGGCCTGGCCGACGACTGGGCCGACAAGCGCCAGGTCTGCGTCGACGTCCTCTGCGGCTACCTCCGCATCCCGCGAGACGGCGACGGCGAGACCGAGGTGCGCGACGCCATTCTGCGGGTGATCCGCGACCGGACCAACGGTGCCTGGTCGGAGCTCGACTTCGACTTCACCGGCGTCACCATGGAAAACGCCGATTTCGCGCGACGCCGGTTCGCCGGCGAAGTCCTGTTCGACGGGGCGGAGTTCGTCGGTGGGGTGACGTCGTTCGCCGGCGCGGAGTTCGAGGGGCTGGTGAGCTTCCACGGCACCCGGTTCTCCGCCGCCGAGACGAACTTCGCCGGGGTCTCGGTCTCCTCGGGCAAGGTCGAGTTCGTCGGCGCGGAGTTCGCCGGCGACAAGGTGGACTTCGCCGACGGCATGCTCCAGGCCTCGTCCGTGGCCTTCTTCCGGTGCCGGTTCACCGCGCCCGTGCTCGACTTCTCGCAGCTGGACTTCGTCTTCGGCCGGCTGGTGTTCGACCGCTGCGACTTCGCCGACCTCGAGTTCGACCTCTCGAGCGGGTACGGCCACGGGACCGCGGTCGTGCTCGCCGAGAACTGCCGGTTCGAGCGGTGCCGCGTCAACCTCGCCGGGCGCGTCCGGCTCACCGGCGGGGTGCTCGACACCGTGACCGTCGTCGACCAGGACGACGACGAGGTCGCGCTCCCGTGGCAGGACGTCGAACTGCGCGGCGGCACGGCACTGCCGCTGCGCCGCGCGAGCACCTGATCAGCGCAGCAGCGCCGCGATCATCGAGCGCAGGCCGGCGGCCAGCCGATCCGTCTCGCCCGTCTTCAAGAACCGCAGCATCAAATCGCTGTGCAACGAGCCCAGCAGCAGGTGCGCGACCAGCTCGGCGTCCAGCGAAGGTGACGCCGAAGCGATCAACCCCGACACGTGGGCGTGCCACGACCGGTAGATCGGGCTGTTCAGCCGGTCCGTCGACGCCTGCTCGAACGCCGCCATCACCTTGACGTTCTTCGTGGCCAGCTCGACCACCGCGTCGAAGAAGGCTCCCAGCCGCTCGGCCGGGGGCGCGCCAGGGCCGAGCGGGGGCGGGCCCGGCTCCAACGCCGCCGACAGCGCCTCGAGCCGGGACTCCACCAGCGCGCGCATCAGGCCTTCGCGGTTGCCGAAGCGGTGGAACACCGTGCCCTTGCCGACGCCGGCCGCGGCCGCGACGCGGTCCATCGACACCTCGGACAGTTCGTGCGACGACAACAGCTCTTCCGTGGCGCGCAGGATCGCCCGGCGGTTCCGGGCCGCGTCGGCGCGCTCCATGCAGACTCCTCGACAAGTTGACTGGCGGTCCATATAGTAGGCGACCATAAGTTGACCGATAGTCCAGTTGGGGGCGAAGGATGCGCGCAGTGGTGCAGTACGGCTCGGGTGGCCCGGACGTGCTCCGGGTCGAAGACCGGCCCGTGCCGGTCCGGCAAGCCGGTGAGGTGCTGATCCGGGTCGAGGCCGTCTCGGTGCCGTTCTACGAGACCCAGGTGCGTTCCGGGCGCTTCCCGGCCGGCGACGAGCCGTCGGTCTTCGGGCACGAGGCCGCGGGAACCGTCATCGAGGCGGACGACCCGGCCTTGGTCGGCCGTCGGGTCGCCGCCATGTCCTTCGCCGGTGGCGCGTATGCCGAGTTCGTCGCCGCGAGCCGGTACACGCCGGTGCCCGAGGGCGTTTCCAGCGAACACGCCGTCGCTGCGGCGGTGCCGGCTTCGGTCGCGCTGGCCCTCATGAACACCGCGAACGTCGAGGAGGGCGAAACCGTGCTGGTCGAGGCCGCATCCGGAGCCATCGGCGGCTACCTGGCCCGGCTGGCCCGGCGGCGCGGCGCCCGGGTCGTCGCGACCGCAGGCAAGGGAAAAGCCGACATCGACCACAACGACCCCGACTGGCGGCTGAAGGTCCCGGACGGCATCGACGTCGTCTTCGAATCGATCGGCGGCGCGCGGGCCGGAGAGCTCACCGCCAAACTGGCTCCGCGCGGCCGCATCTTCGCCTACGGCCTGCTCAGCGGCGAGTACCCGGCGATCACCGTCGCCGACCTGCTCCCCCGCGGGCTGACCCTCGTCGGTTTCGGCGGTGCCTACGCCGAGGACGTCATGGCCGCCCGCGCCGAGGCGCTCGATCTCGTCGCGGACGGCACGCTCACCCCGGTGATCGACCGGACCTACTCACTCGCCGAAGCCGCCGCGGCACACGCGCGCGTCGAGAGCCGCGAAGGCACCGGCAAGGTCCTGCTCGTTCCTTAACCGCAGAACTCCGGCAGCGCGCTGTCCACCAGCTCGATCGCCCGCAGCGACCCCACCTCGACCTCCTGCCGCACCGCGCCGGACCGGACGGTCAGGAACAGCCGCCACGGGATGCGCTTCGCCGGGGTGGCCGGCGGGCAGCTCACGTGGAACCGGACCACGAACTTGATCTTGTGCCCGGCCGGGGCGGTGACCGGCAGCGGGATCAGCTTCGGCGGGGTGAGCCAGTAGTACTCCGTCAACCACCCCAGCGGCAGCTGCCCGGACTCCTTGACGCTCAGCCCGGCCGGCACCTCCGCCCGCACCGACTCGATCACGACGTCGGCGTCCTCGTCGTTCTCCAGGACCTGCGCGAACTGAAGCCCGGCCTCCCCCGTGCTCGAGTGGTTCTCGGTGTCGCCGGTCAGGGGTTGCCAGCCGGGTTCACCCGGTCCCGGCTCCCACAGCAGCAGGACGGTCGCCACCACGGACACCACGACGACGAATGCCGCGACGAGCAGCCGCCGCCGCGTCCAGAACCGTGGACGTGGCGGCGGCAGGGCCACCGGTGGTGCCGGCTCGAACTCCGCGAACTCCCCCATGCGCGGACCCTAGCCGGACGGTCGCCGCCGCGGCGGTGGAACGGTTCAGCTCGGTACCTCGTCGAGGTACGCCTGCGCCTGGAGCGTGAACAGATCGGCGTACCCCGCCTTTGCCGCCATCAGCTCCTCGTGGGTGCCGTACTCCGCGACCTTCCCGTGGTCCAGCAGCAGGATCCGCTCGGCCTGCCGCACCGTCGAGAACCGGTGCGAGATGTACAGCGTCGTCCGGCCTTCGGACAGCTCACGCAGCCGGGAGAACAGGTCGTGCTCGGCCTGGGCGTCCAGGGCCGAGGTCGGCTCGTCGAGGATCAGGATCGGCGCCTCCCGCTGGAAGGCCCTGGCCAGCGCGATCTTCTGCCACTCACCGCCGGACAGGCTGACGCCTTGGTCGAACCAGCGTCCGAGCGGGCTGTCGTAGCCGGAAGGCAGCCGCTCGATGCGCTCGTCCGCGCCGGCGCGGCGGGCCGAGTCCTCGACGTGCGGGCGATCCTCCAGCCGCGTGAGGTCGCCCAGGCCGATGTTCTCGGCGGCCGTTCCTTGGTACGTCACGTAGTCCTGGAACATCGCGCTGATCCGGGTGCGCAGCTCGACCGGGTCGTACTCGCGGATGTCGACGCCGTCCAGCAGGATGCGGCCGTCCGTCGGGTCGTACAGCCGGCAGAGCAGCTTGAACAGCGTCGACTTGCCCGCGCCGTTGCGGCCCACCACCGCGACCGTCTCGCCCGGCCGGATCTCGAAGCTGACGTCCTCCAGGGCCGGCTCTTCCGAACCGGGGTACGCGAAGGTGACCGAGTCGAACTCGATGTGCCCGTCCACTTTGGAAGGGAAGGGGCGTGGCGAAGCAGGTGCCGTGATTTCCGGCTTCGTGTCCAGGAACCGGTACAGCGTGTCGAGGTAGAGGTTGTTCTCGTACATCCCCGAAAACGCGGTGAACAGGCCGGACACCGACGTCTGCACGGACGTCGCCGCGGCCGTGTACAGCGCCAGGTCGCCGAGCGTGAGCCGCCCGCCGACCGCCTCCAGCGCGATGTACAGCGCGATCGCCGAGCCCGCGAGCGTGCTCAACAGCCCCCAGGACGTCGAGCTGATGTTGCGGTTGATCGTCAACTTCCGTTGCCGCTCGTAGGAGACCACACCAAGCCGGCGGAAGCGGTCGACGAAGTACGGGCCGAGCCCGAACAGCTTCGTCTCCTTGGCGTAGGTGTCCGTCGTGACCAGCGAAGACAGGTAGTCCATCCGCCGCTTGATCGGCGACATCAGGAACGTCAGCCAGAACGCGCGCGAGCCGTACTTGGACTGCGAGATGAACGCCGGGATCGGCGCCACCAGGGCGACCAGGGCCAGCAGCGGGCTGATCGCGACGAGCAGCGCGATCATGCTGCCGAACGTGATCAGCGTCCGCACGAGCCCCAGCGCGGAGTTCATCATCGACAGCGGCCGCGTCGGTGCTTCCTGTGCGGCCTGGCGCAGCATGTCGTAGGACGCCGATCCCTCGAAGTACGCGAGGTGCAACTCGCTCGCGTGTGCCATCACCTGGTGGCGGATGGTCAGCGTCATGCGCTCCTGCAGCAGCGACTGTGCGATCGACGTCAGCGCGCTGCTGATCGCGGTCGCGGCGAGCACGCCGAACTGGAACAGCGCGACGTGGACGATGTCGGTCGTGGTGCCCTTGCCCTGGATCGCCGCGACGACGGCGTCGAGAAGCAGCTTCGCGACGTACGCAGTTACGGTCGGCAGCAGCCCGGACAGCAGCGTGATCAGCGCCAGGAGGATCGTCAGGACCGGGCTGGCCTGCCAGGTCAGCTTGACGACCTTCGGCAGGCCGCGGACCGTGCCCGCCACGGACGTCTTCGCGCGCTTGAACCGGGACCGCAGGTCCTTCGGCTGGTCGTCCTGCTTCGGTTCGGGAATGTCGACGGGCCCGGTGAGCCCGCTTTCCGGCACCGTCACGGCGTGCCGGCGCCTGCCGCGCCGGGCCATCACGAACTCGAGGCCGCCCCCACCGCCCGGGATCACGGGGCCTCCACGGCGCCGTGCAGGAAGACGTCGACCACCTGGCGCGTGGTGGCGGCGTTGTCGTCCGGCACCATCCGCCTGCCACCGAACAGCAGGGTGAGGAACAACGCGGCCAGCTGCTCCGGGGCCAGCCGCAGCCGGTCCTTTTCGGGTTCGAACAGTTCGGTGATCGCGCCGCGCATCGCGGCCATCGACTCGCCGCGGCCGCCCTTCATCGTGCGGTTCTTCAGGCGCTGTTCGGGGTCGCGCTGCTTGTGCCTGCCGGACGCGTGCAGGGCGCCCATCAGCGCGCCCATCCGCTCGAAGTGGGCGCCAAGCGCCTCGGCGGCCTCGACGAGCCGGTCCGCCAGTGGCTGCTCGATGGGGATCTCGGCGATCGCGTCGAGGACGTGGTCGGGGCGCAGCACCTCGGCGGTGCAGGCGTCGATCAGCTCGTCCTTGTCCTTGAACGCGCGGAAGATGGTGCCCTCGCCGATGCCGGCGGCGCGGGCGATCTGGCTGGTCGTGACGCCGGTGCCGTGCTCCATCAGGAGCGGCAGCACCGCGTGCACGATCATGACGCGCCGGTCTTCGGCGCTCATGCTCGGCGCTCTGCGCCGGGTTTCGGGTGCTGGTGTCATGCCACCAGTGTGCGGAGTGAGCACTCACTCCGTCAAATGAGTAAAGGTGAAGGCCGCCCGAAAGCGGCCTTCACCTGCGGAAACTCAGTACGTCATGGCCATCGCCGGGTCGGCCAGCAGGGCACCGACGTCGGCCAGGAACTCCGAGCCCTGCTGGCCGTCGACCACGCGGTGGTCGAAGCTCAGCGACAGCTGGAGCACCTTGCGGACCTTGATCTCGCCGTCCACCACCCACGGCTGGTCCTTGATCGCGCCGAGGCACAGGATCGCGGATTCGCCCGGGTTGATGATCGGCGTTCCGGTGTCGACGCCGAACACGCCCACGTTGGTGATCGTGATCGTGCCGTTCGCCATGTCCGCCGGGGACGTCTTGCCCTCGCGAGCCGTGTCGGTCAGCGCCGTCAGCGCCTGGGCCAGCTCCTTCAGCGACATCGAGTCGGCGTCGCGGACCTTCGGCACGATCAGGCCGCGCGGGGTGGCCGCGGCGATCCCGAGGTGCACGTAGTCCTTGTAGACGATCTCCTGCGCCTGCTCATCCCAGACCGCGTTCACGTCCGGAGTGCGCTTCGCCGCCAGGCACACGGCCTTCGCGGCGAACGTCAGCGGCGTGACCTTGACCCCGGCGAACTCCCGCGACTTCTTCAGCTTCTCGCGGAACTCCATCATCGGCGTGACGTCGATGGTCAGGAACTCCGTGACGTGCGGAGCGGTGAACGCGCTCTGCACCATCGCCGCCGCGGTCATCTTCCGGACGCCCTTGATCGGCACGCGCCGCTCGCGCGATCCGTTGTCGACAATGGAAGGTGCGACGGGAGCCCCGTTTGCGGCGCGCTCGACATCTTCACGCGTGATGACGCCACCGTCGGCGCTGCCGGTCAGCGCGTGCAGGTCGACGCCGAGGTCCTTCGCCAGCTTCCGCACCGGCGGCTTCGCGAGCGGAACGTACCCGCCGCGAGGAGCAGCCGGAGCAGGAGCAGCGACAGCGACGGCCGGCGCGGGAGCGGGTTCCGCGCCCTTTCGCGCCCGGCGCTGGGTGACGACCGTTTTGGAGCCGTACCCGACCAGCGGCTTCATCTCTTCCTCGGCCGGCTCCTCGGCTGGTGCCGGAGTAGCCGAGGCCCCACCCGGGTCGACGTCGATGGTGAGGATCGGCGTGCCGACCTCCACCGTCTGCCCCGGCTCGACGTGCAGTTCCGTGACGACCCCGGCCCACGGGATCGGCAGCTCGACGGCGGCCTTCGCGGTCTCGATCTCGACCACGATCTGGTTCACCGTCACGGTGTCGCCCGGCTTCACGTGCCAGGACAGGATGTCGGCTTCGGTCAGCCCCTCCGCCGTGTCGGCCAAGGGGAATTGCTTGTACGTGGGCATTGCGCGGAAATCCCCCTTACCAGGCGAGCGAACGGTCGACGGCGTGCAGCACCCGGTCCAGGTCGGGGAGGTAGTGCTCCTCGAGCTTGGCCGGCGGGTACGGCGTGTCGAACCCGGTCACCCGGAGGACGGGGGACTCCAGCGAGTAGAAGCACTCCTGCTGGACGCGCGCGGCGATCTCCGACGTCAGCGACGACTCCGACGGCGCCTCCGACAGCGCGATCAGCCGTCCGGTCTTGCGCACCGACTCGAACACCGGGCCGAGGTCCAGCGGCGAGAGCGTGCGCAGGTCGATGACCTCGAGGGACTTGCCTTCGTCCTCGGCCGCGGCGGCCGCGTCGAGGGCGACCTTCACCGACGGGCCGTACGCGACGACCGTCGCCGTCGTGCCCTCGCGGACGACCTGCGACGAGAAGCACGGGACCGGTGTCCCCGCGGTGTCGATTTCCGCGCGCAGGGCACCCGAGTGGTACAGCCGCTTCGGCTCGAAGAACAGCACCGGGTCGTCCGACTTGATCGCCTGCTGGATGCCCCAGTAGGCGTCGACGGCGTTCGAAATGGACACGACCTTGAGGCCGGGGATGTGCGCGAACAGCGACTCCGGCGACTCCGAGTGGTGCTCGACCGCGCCGATCCCGCCGCCGAACGGCACGCGGATCACGACGGGCATCTTGATCTTGCCCTGCGTCCGGTAGTGCAGCTTCGCCAGCTGCGAGGAGATCTGGTCGAAGCCGGGGAAGATGAAGCCCTCGAACTGGATCTCGCAGACCGGCCGGAAGCCGCGCACGGCCAGGCCGACCGCGGTGCCGATGATGCCGGACTCCGCCAGCGGCGTGTCCAGCACGCGCTGCTCGCCGAAGTCCTTCTGCAGGCCGTCGGTGATCCGGAAGACGCCGCCGAGCTTGCCGACGTCCTCCCCCATGATCAGGACCTTGGGGTCCTCTTCCATCGCGCGGCGCAGGCCGAGGTTGAGGGCCTTGCCGATGGTGAGTTTCTGGAGGTCGGTCATCAGTGCTCACCCGCCGATACGAAGCCGTCGAGGTAGGACAGGAACTCTTCGCGCTGCGCCTCCAGCACCGGGTTGCCCTCGGCGTAGACGTTGCTGAAGATCCGGTCCGGCGGCGGTTCCGGCATGTTGAAGGTGTACTCGCGCAGGTCGGCGGCGAACGCGTCGGCGTCGGCCTGGACGCTGTCGAAGAACGCCTGGTCGGCGTAGCCGCCGCGGGCCAGGTACGCGCGGACGCGCTCGATCGGGTCCTTGAGCTTCCACTCCTCCAGCTCGTCGGAGAGCCGGTAGCGGGTGGGGTCGTCGGTCGTCGTGTGCGCGTCCATCCGGTAGGTGAACGCCTCGATCAGCACCGGGCCGTTGCCGTGGCGGCACTCGTCGAGCGCCCAGCGCGACACCGCCAGGCAGGCGAGGACGTCGTTGCCGTCGACGCGGATGCCGGGGAAGCCGTAGCCGCGGGCGCGCTGGTACAGCGGCAGGCGCGACTGGCGCTCGGTCGGCTCGGAGATCGCCCACTGGTTGTTCTGGCAGAAGAAGACCAGCGGCGCGTCGTAGACCGCAGCCCAGACGAATCCTTCGTGGACGTCACCCTGCGAAGTGGCGCCGTCGCCGAAGTAGCAGATCGTGGCTTCGCCGTCGTCGTCGCCGACCTTGCCCTCGAACTTCTGGCCCATCGCGTAACCGGCGGCGTTGAGCACCTGGTTGCCGATCACGATGGTGTACGGGTGGAAGCCGTGGCCCTGGTAGTCCCAGCCGCTGTGGTCGGTGCACCGGAAGATGCCCAGCAGGTCCTTCATGTCGACCCCGCGCGCGTACGCGACGCCGTGCTCCCGGTAGCTGGGGAACGCCATGTCGTTCTTCTTCAGCGCCCGGCCGGAGCCGATCTGCGCGGCTTCCTGCCCGAGCAGCGGGACCCAGATGCCGAGCTGGCCCTGGCGCTGCATGGCGTTCGCCTCGCGGTCGGCGCGCCGGACCAGCACCATGTCGCGGTACAGGCCGCGCAGGGCTTCGGCGTCGACGTCCTCGACGTACTTGTCGAACTGGGGCGAGGGGACCCGTTCGCCTTCGGGGGTGAGCAGCTGAGTCAGCTCAGCGCCACCTTCACTGGTCGCTCGCAATCCGGCGATCACCTGTTCGGGGGAGGGCTGGGCCGCGACCGCGGCGGGGCCGTCTCCAGGCTCCGGGTGCGTCCACTGTTCGGACGGCATGCGCTGTACTCCTTGGTGTCGGTGCCTCTGGCGGCCGCTTGTGGCGACCACAGCGACTGCACCGGCGGGGACCAGCGCATCGGGTCCGAAGCGCTCGGTCACCGTCGGCGTTGACGGTTCTCGCGGACATCCTGGCACGAAGGTCTGCGCTTTGGTGAGTCACGGATACTGATTTGTTGCTGAGAAAGGGCCCCTGAACAGCGGAAACGTTAGGAAGCCCGAGCATCGGACCTACGAGAGTAGGGAATCGACTCGCGCGCTCACCAGGCGTGGCGCCTTCGAGTGATCACGTGATCACCCGCGTCGGTCACGCCGTTGTGACGTGCCGCACTGTCGGACGTGCGTGGCACGATGGGCCGGGTGGAGCAGAAATCCGTTCGTGAATCCGTCGTGTCGTCGTGGACCAACGACGTCATCCCGAGCCTGTCCGGGCTGGTGGCGATCCCCGCCTTGTCCCCGGCCTTCGACGCCGAGTGGGCGAAGAGCGGCCACTTGGCCGCCGCCGTCGACCACGTCCGCGAGTGGATCACCGGGCGTGACCTGCCCGGCGCCACGTGCGAGGTCGTCCAGCTCGAAGACCGGACCCCGCTGTTGCTCGTCGACGTCCCGGCGACCTCGGGCGCGGCGGACAGGGGCACCGTCCTGATGTACGGCCACCTCGACAAGCAGCCCCCGGTCGGCGGCTGGTCCGAGGGCCTCGACCCGTGGACCCCGGTGATCCGCGACGGCCGGCTGTACGGCCGCGGGTCCGTCGACGACGGCTACTCCGGCTACGCGGCGACGACGGCGATCGAAGCCGTGCACGCGGGTGGCGGCGAGCACGCCCGCATCGTGCTGCTGCTGGAGACCGGCGAGGAGTCCGGCAGCCCCGACCTGCCCGCCTACGTCGACCACCTGGCCGACCGCATCGGCGACGTCTCGCTGGTGGTCTGCCTCGACGCCGGCGGCAGCGACTACGAGCGGTTGTGGCTGGTCACGAGCCTGCGCGGGATGCTGCACCTCGACGTCAAGGTGCAGCTGCTGGCCTCGGCGCAGCACTCCGGCGTGGCGAGCGGTGTCGTCGCGAGCTCGTTCCGCGTCCTGCGGCAGCTGATCGAACGCCTCGAGGACAGCGCGACCGGCGAACTGCTGCTGGACGAGCTCAAGGTCGAGGTCCCGGCGGACCGGCTGGCCGAGCTCGAGGCCGTCTCACAGGACTTCCCGGAGGCGCTGTCGAAGGCGTTCCCGCTGGTCGAGGGCGGGCGCGTGGTCACGGAAGACACGCTGGAGCTGATGCTCAACAACGCGTGGCGGCCGACGCTGTCGGTGATCGGCGCCGACGGCTTCCCGAAGCCGGCCGACGCCGGGAACGTTCTGCGCGAGAGCACGACGTTGACGCTGAGCTTCCGCCTCCCGCCGACGGCCGACGCCGAGAAGGCGCTCGAAGCCGTGAAGCACGTCCTGACCACAAACGTCCCGTACGGCGCGAAGGTCACCTTCGGCGACAGCCCGCAGGCGGAGAACGGCTGGAACGCCCCGACCGAGTCGCCGTGGCTGACGACGGCCCTGCGCAAGGTCAGCGACGAGGTGTTCGGCCGCCCCCACCGCGCCACCGGCATGGGCGGCTCGATCCCGTTCATGGGCCTGCTCTCGCGGAAGTACCCGGAGGCGCAGTTCCTGGTCACCGGCGCGTGCGGGGCCGACTCGAACATCCACGTGCCGGACGAGTGGCTGCACCTGGACTTCGCCCAGCAGGTCACCGAGGCCGTCGCGCACGTCCTGGACGCCCACGCGCGCGGCTGATCCCCTGAGCGGCGCTTTCGACGGGAAAGCGCCGCTCAGGCCAGCCGGGTCAGGTGCACCGAGACGTCCAAAGTGGACTGCCCGCCGCCGGTGAAGATGCCCTTCAGCGGGGCCACGTCCGCGTAGTCCCGCCCCATGGCCACCCACACGTGCCGCGGCCCGACCGGGATCGCGTTCGTCGGGTCGTACGCCCACCACCCGCCGGTCCAGACGTCGACCCAGGCGTGCGACTCGCCCTCGACCACCTCGCCGAGCTTCGCGTCCGGTTTCGTGTGCAGGTACCCCGACACGTACCGGGCCGGGACGCCGATCGCGCGCAGCATCACCAGCGTCACGTGCGCGAAGTCCTGGCACACGCCTTCGCGCGCCTGCCACGCGTCCGTCGCCGTCGAGTGGACGCCCGTCGTGCCCGGCTGGTACTTGAGCTGCTTGTTCACCCACTCGCAGACCGCCAGCACCGCCTCGGCCGGGTCCAGCCCGCGACGCAGCGAGCGTGCTTCGCGCGCCAACGTCACGTCTCGCGGGGTGTAGTCGGTCGGGGTCAGGTACTCGGTGCGGTGGTCGATGACCGTCTCGGACCGCAGGTCCTTCCACGACGCCGTGCGGATCGGCTCGGCCTCGTCCGCCGTCTCGACCACCGATGTCGCCAGCACGGTGAACTCCGTGTGCGGCGCGTGGAGGTCGAACGACGTCACGACCGTGCCCCAGTAGTCCGTGTACCGGTAGGCGCGGGTCGCCGGCGTCGTCTCGATGCGCGTCGCCACCGTCGTCTGGCGGCGGTCCGAGCGCGGGGTCAGCCGGGCCTCGTTGTACGACTGCGTCGCCGGGGTCGCGTACCGGTACCCGGTCCGGTGCGCCACGCGCAGCTGCCACGTCACAGCGAAACCTCCGCACCGCTCCACGCCACCCACGGCGACGTGCTGAAGTACTGCAACGACACCGCTTCCCCGATCTCCTTGATCGTCGTCTGCAACGAGCCGAGCCGCCGCGGCAGGTCGGTCAGCAGGTCCGACGGGCGGAGGAACTCCAGCTCGCTGCGGGCCCGGCCGAGCTGCCGCAGCGCCTCCGACTTCTCGTTGCCGCGCGAGCCGCCGCCCGGGTCGAGCCGCTGCAGGCACTCCTCGGCCTGCCGCAGCGCGTGGAACACCGAGCGCGGGAACAGCGTGTCCCGCAACAGGAACTGCACGACGCGGCCGGCGTCCAGCGCACCCCGGTAAGTGCGCAGGTAGGTGTCCTGCGCGCCGGCCGAGCGCAGCACCGTGATCCAGCCCGGCGACGACGCGCGGTCCGCGACCCGGGACAGCAACAGCCGCACCACCATGTCGGCGCGTTCGATCGAACGTCCCAGCACCATGAACAGCCAGCCCTCGTCGCGGCTCATCGTCGAATCGGCGAGCCCGGCGAACATCGCCGCGCGCTCCTCGACGAACGACAGGAACGCGTGCGGCCCGGCGCGCCGGGCGTAGCGCTGCCGGTCGGGCACCGCGTTCCACGTCGCGTTCAGGCATTCCCACAGCTCGGTCGAGACGACTTCACGAGCGCCGCGCGTGTTCTCGCGCGCCGAGTTGATCGAGCCGACGATCGACGCGGGGTTGTCCTTCGCGTACGCCACCAGCTCGGTCAGCTTCCAGACGTCGAGGGGCTCGCCGTCCGGGGTGTCGATGCCCAGGACGGCCAACAGCTGGCGGCTCGCGTGGTCCGGGTCGACGGTCGCGTCTTCGAGCAGCTGGTGGACCGAGACGTTGAGGATGCGGGAGGTGTCGTCGGCGCGTTCGACGTACCGGCCGATCCAGTACAGCGACTCCGCGTTGCGGGCGAGCATGCGAAACCTCCCTAGCTCTGCTGCTGTTGCTGTTGCTGCTGGGACGTCGTCAGCTCGGGCCCCTGCTCGGCGGCCAGGCCGTCCACAGTGGATATCGCGCCGAGTGCGGGTTGCTCCAGCTCGCGTTCGGCCGTCGACGCGCGGGACGCGAGCACCCAGGTGTCCTTCGAGCCGCCGCCCTGCGACGAGTTGACGACCAGGCTGCCCTCCGGCAGCGCCACCCGCGTCAGCCCGCCGGGGAGCACGAAGATCTCCTTGCCGTCGTTGACGGCGAAGGGCCGCAGGTCGACGTGCCGCGGCGCGAGCCGGTCGTCCACCTTGGCCGGCACGGTCGAAAGCTGGACCACCGGCTGCGCGATCCAGCCGCGCCGGTTCGCGCGGACCTTGCGCCGCAGCGTGTCCAGCTCCTTCTTCGTCGCGTCCGGGCCGAACACGATCCCGTAGCCGCCGGAGCCCTCGACCGGCTTCACGACCAGCTCGTCCAAGTGGGCCATGACGTGGTCGAACTCGTCCGGCAGCCAGCAGCGGAAGGTGTCCACATTGGGCAGCAGCGGCTTCTCGTTCAGGTAGTACTTCACCATCTCCGGCACGTAGGTGTAGACGAGCTTGTCGTCGCCGACGCCGTTGCCGATCGCGTTCGCGACGACGACGTTGCCCGCCCGGGCCGCGTTCTGGATGCCGGCCACGCCGAGCACGGAGTCCGGCCGGTAGTGCACCGGATCGAGGAACTCGTCGTCGATCCGGCGGTAGACGACGTCGACCTGCCGCTCGCCCTCGGTGGTCCGCAGGTAGACGACGTTGTCGCGGCAGAACATGTCGCGGCCTTCGACGAGCTCGACACCCATCAGCCGGGCCAGCAGCGAGTGTTCGAAGTACGCCGAGTTGTGCACGCCGGGGGTGAGCACGACGACCGTCGGGTCGGCGACGTTCGCCGCGGCCGCCGCACGCAGGGCCCGCAGGAGGTGCGACGCGTAGTCGCCGACCGGTCGCACGCGGTGCTGGGCGAACAGGTCCGGGAAGACCCGGGCCATCGTGCGCCGGTTCTCCATCACGTACGACACCCCGGACGGGTTGCGCAGGTTGTCCTCAAGCACCCGGAAGGTACCTTCTTCGTCCCGGACCAGGTCCACTCCGGACACGTGGATGCGCACGCCGTTCGGCGGGGTGATGCCGAACGCCTCCCGGTGGAAGTGCTCGCACGAGGTGATCAGCCGCCGGGGCAGCACGCCGTCGCGCAGGATCTGCCGGTCGCCGTAGACGTCGGCGAGGAACGCCTCGAGCGCGCGGACGCGCTGGGCGACACCGCGTTCGAGCTTCGTCCACTCGGCGGCCTGGATCACCCGCGGCACCAGGTCCAGCGGGAACGGCCGCTCCTGACCGGACAGCGAGAACGTGATGCCCTGGTCGACCATCGCCCGGTCCAGCGCCTGCGAGCGCGAGTTGAGGTCGTGCGCGTCGAGGGCGGCGATCGATTCGTACAGCGCCCGGTACGGGCCGCGGACCGTGCCGTCGGCGCCGAACATCTCGTCGTAGGCACCGGCGTGCGGCCGTTCCGGCGAGAGGTATCCCTCGAACCGGTCTCCCGGACGGGTGATCCGGCTGGTCGCCGCCTTCCTCGCGCGTCGACCGGACGGGGGCAGCCGCGGCGGGGTGGCGTTCATGGTCGACATCCTTACGCACCGCGTGGCCCGGACGCGACACTCGCGCGTCGCTCTAAACATCGCCGTAACTTCGCGGTGCTGTGCTTTGGTATGGATGAGTGGCAATATGCGTGCTCTCAGAACCTGAGAACTACGAGGAGTGACGACGTGGCCCGAGGAACCCAGCTCAAGGCGATCGCCCTGCTGCCTGCGTTCGCCCTGGTCGGCTTGACCGTGGCGTGCGGCGCGGGAGGGAGCGGCGCGGGCAACGTCGGCTCCACCACCCCTGCGACGTCCGCGGGCGCCGGATCGGGTGACGTGGGCGCGGTCGCCAAGGACGACGCGCTGGCCGCCCTGGTGCCCGCTGACGTGAAGTCCGACGGCAAGATCGTGGTCGGCCAGGACCAGAGCTACCCGCCGAACGAGTTCGTCGACAACGGCAAGCCGGCCGGCTTCGACGTCGACCTCGGCACCGCCATCGGCCAGGTGCTCGGCGTGCAGATGGAATTCCAGAACTCTTCGTTCGACGGCATCATCCCCGGCGTCGGTGCCAAGAAGTACGAGCTGGCGATGTCGTCGTTCAGCATCAACGCCGAGCGGCTGCAGTCGGTCGACATGATCTCCTACTACAGCGCGGGCACCTCGCTGGCCGTGCTGAAGGGCAACCCGGACGGCCTCAAGGCCGACGACCTGTGCGGCAAGAAGGTCGCCGTCCAGAAGGGCACCACGCAGGTCGAGGACCTCGACAAGAAGAACGCCGCCTGCACCGGCGCGGGCAAGCCCGCCATCGAGGTCACCCAGCTGCAGGCCCAGACCGACGTCAACCTGGCCCTCACCGCCAAGCGCGTGCAGGGCGAGCTGGCCGACTCCCCGGTCATCGACTACGCGGTGAAGCAGACCAACGGCCAGCTCGAGTCGGTCGGCACGCCGTACGACACGGCGCCGTACGGCATCGTGCTGCCGAAGAACAGCGGCGACTACGGCAAGGCCATCCAGGGTGCGATCCAGAAGCTGATCGACAGCGGCGCGTACAAGAAGATCCTCGACAAGTGGGGTCTCAACGCCGCCGGCGCGGTCACCAAGTCGGAGATCAACCCGGCTTCCTGAGATAGGACGTAGTTCGTGAGTTCCTCCGAAGCGCCTCCCGACGAGGCGCCGATCGAAGCCGAGCCCATCAAGGCCGTCCCGGTGCGCCACTACGGGCGCTGGGCGGCCGGGGTGGTCATCCTCTTCCTCGCGTTCATCGTGATCCGCAGCGTGATGACGAACGAGGCACTGCAGTGGCCGGTCGTCGGCGATTACCTCTTCGACGACCGGATCCTGCGCGGCCTGCAGAACACGCTGATCCTCACCGTGATCTCGATGCTCATCGGGATCGCCGGCGGGATCCTGCTCGCCGTGATGCGCCTGTCGCCCAACCCCCTCATGTCGGGGGCGGCGTCGATCTACATCTGGCTGTTTCGCGGCACCCCGCTGATCACGCAGCTGCTGTTCTGGAACTTCCTGGCGCTGGCCTACCCGCGGCTCGGTCTCGGCGTGCCGTTCGGGCCGGAGTTCGTCAGCTGGGACACCAACCAGCTGATCACGCAGTTCACCGCGTCGCTGCTCGGCCTGGGTCTCAACGAGGCCGCCTACATGGCGGAGATCGTGCGCGGTGGGATCCAGTCGGTCGACTCCGGTCAGCGCGAGGCGGCGAGCGCACTCGGCATGAGCCAGACGAAGACCCTGCGGCGGATCATCCTGCCGCAGGCGATGCGGGTGATCATCCCGCCGACCGGCAACGAGACCATCTCGATGCTGAAAACCACGTCGCTGGTCGTCGTCATCGGGTACTTCGAGCTGGTGGTCGCGGCGCAGACCATCTACTCGCAGAACTACAAGACGGTGCCGCTGCTCATCGTCGCCGCGCTCTGGTACCTGTTCTTGACGTCGGTGCTGACGCTCGTCCAGATGCAGATCGAGAAGCGTTTCGCCCGCGGCACCTCGCGGGACGTCGCGCAGAAGACCGGCTGGCGGTCGAGGGTGTTCAGCCGGGGTGGAGGGAACGTCACATGACCCCCGTGGTGTCCGCGCAGCGGATCTGGAAGAGCTTCGGCAGCGTCGACGTCCTCAAGGGCATCAACCTCGAGGTGCAGGAGCGGGAGGTGCTCTGCCTGATCGGGCCGTCCGGCTCGGGCAAGTCGACGCTCCTGCGCTGCATCAACCACCTCGAGAAGATCGACGCCGGCCGGCTCTACGTCGACGGCGTGCTCGTCGGCTACAAGCAGCGCGGCGACAAGCTCCACGAGCTGCGGGAAAAGGAAGTGGCCTTTCAGCGCAAGGACATCGGCATGGTGTTCCAGCGCTTCAACCTCTTCCCGCACATGACGGCGCTCGAGAACGTCATGGAGGCGCCGGTCCAGGTCCGGCGCGAGCCGAAGGCCCAGGTCCGGCAGCGTGCGCACGAGCTGCTGGAGCGCGTCGGCCTCGCGGACAAGGCGCAGAACTACCCGGCGCAGCTGTCCGGCGGGCAGCAGCAGCGCGTCGCGATCGCCCGGGCGCTCGCGATGCAGCCGAAGCTGATGCTGTTCGACGAGCCGACGTCGGCGCTGGACCCGGAGCTCGTCGGCGACGTCCTCGGCGTGATGAAGCAGCTCGCCAAGGACGGCATGACCATGGTCGTCGTCACGCACGAGATGCAGTTCGCGCGCGAGGTGGCGGACAAGGTCCTGTTCATGGACGGCGGCGTCGTCGTCGAAGAGGGCCCGCCCGAGCGGGTGATCGGGAGCCCGCGCGAGGAACGGACCAAAGAGTTCCTGGCCCGGGTGCTGAACCCGAACGCCTGACGAAAACCATTCGGATTCGCTATTTTGAAAGCGGGTGAGGGAGGGGGCGGGAGCTTTGTCGACCGAAAGCGCACTGCCCCCTCTCGACCCGTTCGCCGGGATCCCCGACCGCCGTTACGAGGTCAAGGCCGCTGACCTGCTGAAACCGGGCAACGCGGGCCTGATGCGCTGGCGGCGGCAGGCCACGAACGCCCCGATCGTCTACGTCGAGGACGCCTACATCACCGGGACGCTGGACCTGCGGGCCGCGGACCTGAAGTACCTGTTCCGGTTCGAGCGCTGCCGGTTCGAGCAGCCACCGGACGTGCGCGAGGCGAACCTGCTCGGGCTCGTGTTCCGCAAGTGCTGGCTGCCCGGGCTCAAGGCCCGCAACATGCGCAGCCGCAACGACGTCCGGCTGATCCGCAGCGTCGTGCAGGTCGACGGCGACCGGCGGGAGATCGAAGAGACGACCGTCCAGCGCGGCGACGACCGTGAGCGCGGCATGCCGAACGCCGCGGTCAACTTCACCGACGCGGTGATCGAGGGGTCGATGGTGCTGACCCGCACCGTCATCTCCCACCCGCACGGGAAGGCGATCCACGCCGACCGGCTGGTGCTCACCGGCGCGCTGCTGGCCTACCGGATGGTCGCGAACGGCGAAGTCCGGCTCCCCGGCCTGCGGACCGGCGGTAACGTCAACTTTTCGGGCGCCACGCTCAACAACCCGGACGGCTTCGCGCTCAACGGCAACGGCCTGCACATCGGCGGCAGCCTGCTGTGCGAGGTCGACAACTACGGGCCGGCCAGCCAGCGCAAACGCTTCTCCGCCACCGGGATCATGTACCTGCCGAGCGCCACGGTGGACAGTGACATCTCGCTGCGCGAGGCCAAGCTGACGGTGTCCCAGCACGGCCCGATCGCCGTCGACGCGTGGAAGTCGAACGACCCGTACATCGATCCGCGGCCGGCGCTGGTCGCCGACCGGATGCGCGTCGACGGCAACGTCGAGCTGTCGGACGGGCTGCAGGCGCTGGGCACGCTGCGCATGGTGAACGCCCGGATCGGCGGCTCGCTGCGGCTGGCCGGCGCCGAAATCCGGGTCGAGCGCGGCAAGACCGTGCCGTACTACGACCGCGCACTGCACCTGGACGGCACCGAGATCGGCGGCGACATCGAGGCGACGAGCCTGCGCGTGCCGGCCGGGCAGCTGCGGCTGGCCGACGTCACCGTCGGCGGCAACTTCCTGGCCTGGAACTCGATGTTCCGCCACCCCGGCCGGGACGTGTTCTCGGCGCGCCGGTCGAAGATCGCGGGCAACTTCCAGCTCACCGACGCCACGATCCACGGCACGCTGCGCTTGCAGGGCGTGGACGTCGGCGGCAGCATCAACCTGGCGGGCACCCGCCTGACCGACCCGGGTGTCCGCGCGACCAGCAGTTATTCGCTCGACGTCCGCACCGGCCGGGTCGGCCGCGACCTGACGCTGCGCGACAACAACGGCCGCCCGTTCGTGGCGGAAGGCGGCGTCAACCTCGACGGCGCCCAGGTCGCCCGGCGCGTGGACCTGCGCGGTTCCCAGCTCGGCTCCCGGTCACCCTTCGGCGTTGCTCTCGACGCGGGCGACGTCGCCTCGGACGAGTTCATCTTCACGCCGAGCAGCCCCCCGACGGGCCGGATCGTGCTCAGGCGAGCCCACTGCGGAACGCTCAGCGACAACAACCAGTTCTGGGCGGCCTCCGAGGGCATCGAGCTGGAGGACTTCCGCTACGACGCGCTGAAGAAGGGCATCCCCCTCGACGACGACAAGGCCCTCGACGAGCGCATCGAGCTCCTGCGCAAGGCAATGCGCGGCTACCGCCCGGGCCCGTACGACCAGCTCGCCCACATGCTGCGCGCGGCGGGAAACGAAGAGCACGCCTCGACGGTGGCGTTGCGCAAGCAGCAGTTCAGGTACGAGGCGCTGGCCCGCGGCTTCAAGTTCTTCGGCCCGGGCGTGCGGCTGTGGAGCTGGCTCCAGCGTTCGATGGTCGGCTACGGCTACCGCCCGGTGCGAGCGCTCGGCTGGCTGCTCACCCTGCTGGTCCTGGGCAGTCTCTGGTTCGGCCTGGGCATCGACGACTGCGTGACGTGGAAGTCGACGGACCCGGCCCACCAGATCATCGCGAACGGCCGCCGGTGCGTCGTCAACCAGCAGGACACCGGCCTGCAGTGGAACCCGGTGATCTACACGGCGGACCTGCTGGTCCCGATCGTGGACTTCGGCAACAAGTCGAGGTGGTACATGCACGGCACGGACAACTGGGTGGCAGCGGGCTTCACGGCGTCGGGCTGGATCCTGGCGACCACCGTGGCAGCCGGCGTGAGCCGCATGCTGCGCCGGGAGAACTGAGGCCCTCTTGAACGCACCGGACGCCACCGGCCGGATCGAGATCGATGCGGCTCCCGAGGCGGTGTACTCGCTGGTCAGCGACCCCGAGAAGCTGGCTGGCCTCGCCGAGGAGTACGCCGGGCACCGGTGGGTCGGTGGTGCTTCGCGGCCGGCCGTGGGCGCGAAGTTCCGCGGGCGCAACCGGCGGGGTGTCCGGCGGTGGAGCACCCTCTCCACCATCACCGACGCCGACCCGGGGCGGCGGTTCGGCTTCGAAGTCACCTCGTTCGCCGGGCTGCCCGTCGCCCGCTGGCAGTACGACTTCGAGCCCGCGCCTGACGGCTGCGTCGTCGTCGAAAGCATGTGGGAGCGGCGGCCCGGCTGGTTCAAGGTCGCGACCTCGGCCGTCACCGGGGTCTGGGACCGGGAGCAGGCCAACACCGCCAACATCGCCGCCACGCTGGCCCGGCTGAAGCGGGCCGCCGAAGCTAGTCGATGAAGCGGGACCAGAACGGTATGTAGCGGGGGCCGTCCGGTGGGGCCGTGCTGATGCCGCCCGTCGCGAACTCGCGATGCAGGTAATCGCGCAGGTCACTGCCGTAGACGATGATGTCCGTCTGGTACACCGACAGCACCGGGTAACCGACCGTGCCCGGCAGGCCGGGCAGGTACCGGTGCCCGCACACCGGCACCAGCTGCGGCACGTCGGCCAGGCGGCGCCGGGCTTCACGGACCGCGTCCTCCGGGCCGACCGGGCGCGTGCCCCAGTCCGGCAGCCAGAAGCCGTTGTGTTCGACATCGTACAGCACGCCGTCGACCGGCCATGCCAAACGTTTGCGCAGCTGGTCCGCGTTGCCACAGCGCCAGTCGGGCCAGCGGTCGCCGATCGGGACGCCGGCGGCCAGGAACGTCCGGTGGTCCGCGGCGAAGCGGAAGCCGAACCGGCGCTCGACGTCGTCGAGTTCGGTTTCGCTCAGCCCGGGGCGCACGGGCTCCCGGAGGTTCTCCTGCAGGTGCCGCGCCTCCTCCGGGGTGAGGGCGCCGGCCGGCTGGACTGGGGTCATGACGACGAGCCTAAGCGGCGGCTCACCCGCCCGCGCGTCCTTTTTCGTGCCGACCTGGGGACCCACGACCGGGTGAGTTTGTTCTCTCATCGGGGCGGACCGCGGAACAGAGCGTGAGCGCGTGTAGTTCACTCATGCCGTGACTTCCCCACGACCGCAGAGCCGCGTGCGCGCCCCGGAGTTGCGCGGCGACCTCTGGCTGAACACCGGTGGCCGCCCGATCACCCTCGCCGAGCTGCGCGGCCGCGTCGTGCTGCTGGACTTCTGGACCAGCGGCTGCATCAACTGCCTCCACGTGCTCGACGAGCTGCGTCCGCTGGAAGCGGAGTTCGCCGACGTGCTGGTCACGATCGGCGTCCACTCGCCGAAGTTCCTGCACGAGGGCGAGCGCGCCTCGATCGAAGCCGCGGTCCGCCGCTACGAGGTGCACCACCCGGTGGTCAACGACCCGAAGATGGAGCTGTGGTCGCAGTACGCGGTCCGCGCCTGGCCCACGCTGGTCGTCGTCGACCCCGAGGGTTACGTCGTGCACGTCGCCGCGGGCGAAGGACACGAAGAGGCGCTACGCCGCGTCATCGCGGAGCTCGTGACGAAGCACGAAGCAAAGGGGACGCTCCGCCGCGGCGGCAGCCCGTACGTGCCCGTCGAGGAGCAGCCCGGCGAGCTGCGGTTCCCGAGCAAGGCCGTCGCCACCGCCGAGGGGCGTGTCCTGGTCGCGGACACCGGGCACCACGCGATCGTCGAGTTCGCTTCGGACGGCGAGACCGTCATCCGCCGCTTCGGCAGCGGGGCCCGCGGCGGTCAGGACGGACCGTTCGACATCGCGACCTTCGCCGAGCCGTCGGGCATCGCGCTCCTGCCGTACGACATCGCCGAGCGCGTCGGCTACCACGCCGTCGTCGCCGACACGGCCGGCCACCGGCTGCGCGGCTTGGACCTGATCACCGGCGAGGTGACGACGGTCGCCGGCACCGGCGCCCAGTGGCGCAGCGGCCCGGACGCGGGCAAGGGTGCCGAGGTCGACCTCACCAGCCCGTGGGACGTCGCCTGGTGGGGGCCGGCCGGCGGGGTCGTCGTCGCCATGGCGGGCAACCACACGCTGAGCGTGTTCGACCCGGTCGGCGGCACGATCCGCCGCTTCGCCGGGACGACCGTCGAAGGCCTGCGCGACGGCGATGTCAGCGAAGCGTTCTTCGCGCAGACGTCCGGCCTCGCCGTGGACGGCGACAAGCTGTGGCTCGTCGACGCGGAGACGTCGGCGCTGCGCTGGATCGAGCCCGACGCCGAGTCGTTCACCGTGCACACCGCGATCGGCGTCGACCTCTTTTCCTTCGGCCACACCGACGGCCCGGCCGACCAGGCGCTGCTCCAGCACCCGCTGGGCCTCGCGGTGCTGCCCGGCGACAAGATCGCGATCGCCGACACCTACAACGGCGCTGTCCGCTGCTTCGACGTCTTCACCCGCGAAGTGACGACGATCGCCACCGGGCTCGCCGAGCCGCAGGGGCTGTTGACGCACGACGGCGAGCTGCTGGTCGTCGAGTCGGCGGGCAACCGGATCGGCTCGGTGGACGTGTCCTCCGCGCCCACGGTCGTCACCGGCGACGCGCACGCGGTGCGCCG